>Ga0180222_1000158_pt1 | contig 119845 bp, 115 predicted proteins | sample eDN5th37CKraftOP_FD_151336 | JGI IMG/M metagenome (GOLD analysis project Ga0180222, IMG submission 151336) | Enriched Organic Plus compost microbial communities from Emeryville, California, USA - eDNA 5th pass 37_C Kraft OP (version 2) (version 2) ... | reverse complement strand
AGTAGGTCTGCTCCGTGACCCCAATCCGGCGGCACGCCTCGGGCGTCGTGCCGCCATGCGCGAGCACGATCTCCGCCTCACGCAGTTTGCCGATGATCTCCTCCGGCTTGTGCTTCTTCGATGGCATTCTGCTTCTCCTTCATGGTCCAGACTAAAACAGTCGATGGACCACTCAGAAGGGGGCAGCTCAGTTCTGGTCCTTGAGCGTCTGGCCCGTGATCGCGGTGATCGCGATCGGCACGTTCTGGATCGATTCCTTCCGGCGCTGCGCGGTCACGATGATGTCCGCGCTGCCGGTGGTCGCGGGCGCGGCATCGGCCGCCGCGGCTTGGTCCATGACCTGAGCCTGCGCACCGGTTGCGACGGCGATTGCAATAAGGGCGGCGGAAGCCTGCAAAGCAAGCGCGGTCCTGATCGAATTTCGCATTGATAATCCCCCTCTGCTTGCCGCGGCATCGCCGGCGGCATGAAAAATCCCAATCCTCCCCGAGCCGCGCGCCGGTGCGGCGCTGTCAGCCTATTGCTGCCAGCAATCGGGCTCGGCCTTGAGGCCGGCCTCGTCGAGCGTGCTGCGTACCAGTGTGATCGATGCGATCTTCCCGCTGCGCAGTACGGCGTCGCCGGCGGCAAGAGCGCATGTCACTTTCCCCGCTCCCCGCGAGCGGATGACATGATAGGTGAAGATGTGGTTGCCCTGCTGGAATACGTCCTTGAACGGCACCACGATCTCGACCTCCCGGCCGCTCGCCTGGATCTTGCGGAAATGCTCGACCCACTCCGGAATCCCGTGGATCACCGTCCGGCCTTCGAGCGTCAGCGTCGCATCCTCGGTGAAATAGGTCCGGAAGGCTTGCGGCGTGAAGCCGTCGGCCTGCTTGAAGGCGATGTTCCACCATTGGAACATCCGCGAGAGCATGTCGTCGGCCGGCCCGGCCGCGACTGCCGGTGTCGCCATCATCAGCGCCGCGCCAGCGGCCAACAGGATGGAGCGCTTCATTGCTGATCCCCTATGTTGGAGCAGCCGCCTTCACGATCTTTGCTCCACGGCGAAGTGTCCGACAGGCAGCCGGGCGTTTCAACGCGCCCGCGGACATAAGATCGTTGCGCTGGCTGCAAGATAATCGTCATATCCGTCAGTCGGCGGTGAAGCCGGCATCGTCGTCGCGCACGACATGCCCGCCCTTCATCACGAAGCCGATGGTGCGTAGCGCGCTGATGTCGTTGATCGGATCTGCGCCGACGGCGACGATATCGGCGGCCTTGCCCGGCTGGAGACGGCCGGTCTCGCCTTCGATCTTCAGCATTTCCGCCGGCTTGATCGTTGCCGCCTGCAGCGCCTGGAGAGGCGTCATGCCCGCCTTCTGGTAGAGCTCCGCCTCGGCCACGGTGGCGGTGGTGCCGTCATTGGGCTCATAGGGGAACTCGTCGGTGCCGAGAGCGATGTTGACGCCGAGCTTGATCGCGTTCTGCAGCATCGCCCAATGATCCTTGCCCGTGCTGTCGACGCGGGCGAGGTACCAGTCGGGCGAACCGATCTTGCGATAGAATTCGCGTGCTCCCGGCTGGCTGACGACGATGGTCGGGACCAGCCAGGCCCCCTTCGCCTTCATCTCCTTCAGCGTCGGCACGTCGAGATGGTAGCCATGCTCGAAGCCGTTGACGCCGAAACGCAGCGCCTGCTGCGCCGCGGCGACCGATCCGTTGTGGGCGGTCACGGGAATGCCGTTGCGATGCGCTACCTCGATCAGCGTCGACATCTCCTCGTCGGTCATCGGCGCTGCGGAAATGCTGCCATGCGTATCTGCGATGCCGCCGGACACCGCGATCTTGATCCAGTCGGCGCCGCGCTTGATCTGCTCGCGCACCACCTTGGCGAGCGCATAGGGGCCGTCCGCCTCGAGCGAGCCGTGGCCGCCGGTCGGCACGATGATCTCCCCGGCCGTCTTGATGCGCGGGCCGATCACTTCGCCGCGCTCGATCGCGGCGCGCAACGCGAAGTCATTGCCATGATCCTCGCCCACCAGCCGTACCGTGGTCACGCCGGACAGCAGCGACTTGCGCGCATTGTCCGCCATGCGGAGCACTTGCTCGGGGTCGCTCTCGTTCGCCAGAGCGGCGCCGGCGGCGCCCGGCAGCTTGAGGCCGAGATGCACGTGCATGTTCATCAGGCCGGGGATGAGCCATTTCCCCTTCATCGATATGATCCTGGCTCCCGCGGGAACCGGAACGGTGCCGGCGGATCCGATCCGGGCGATGCGGCCGTCCTGAACCAAGATCGTCGCATCCGGCGTCTCGCGCCCGCTGTCGACGTCCACCACCGTGCCGCCGACGAGAGCGGTGACGGGAGGAGGGGCAGGCTGGGCGGAGACGGCGGCGGGACAGGCCAGCGCGATGCCCAAGGCGAGCTCGATTAGGCGTGACTTCATGACGGCGCCCCCGTTTGATCGTTTTAAGCTTGAAGAGAACCTGCGGCCTTGCTTCCTGCCGCACAATGCGTCGCATCGGCGTAGTTTGTTGCGTTCAGTGCAAGATAAATGCAACAAATCGATCGCGGAACGCTACGGATGAAAGGCCAAGTTACTGCAGAGGAAAGATAATATCGCCAGGTTCGGCTGGTTGGCCTGTCGGATCGGCAGGATCGGGTACCGAGTGTCGGCCATTGATCACGCCGCCGCGCCCGCCATGCTGAATGCGTGATCAAGAGGGGGCGATGGGCATGACAGCCAGATTCACACGCCGGCAGGCCTTGGGCGTTGCGGGCGTCGCGCTCGCGGCCCCGCATCTGCAAGCAGCCGCGGCCGGCATGGCCGACGACGCTCGCCTGCGTGCGCTGCTCGACAGCAGCGCCGCGGCCGAGGCGGCACGCGAGCCGCTGTCCGCGGCGCCGCGCGCGGTGCCCTTCGTCGATCCGTTGACGGATGCCTATCGGGATGCGCTGCTTGCCGACCGGCGGCGGGACAGCGCCGGGCTGGCCGCCATCAGCCGCAGCGCGCTGCCTATCGCCGACCGCATCGCCTATGACGTGCTCGCCTATCAGACCGCGACCTCGCTCGATTATCTGACCAGCGGAAATTTCGACACGGCGAACCGCGCGCCGCTCGATCCATCCTTCGGGCTGCAGGTCGAAATGCCGGATTTCGTCTCCTCCGTCGCGCCGTTCGCGACTCTCGCCGACTATGAGGCCGGACTGCAGCGGCTCGAGGGTTTTGCCGGCTATATGCGGTCCGTGATCATGCGCCTCAAGGAGGGCGTCGCGATCGGGCAGGTCCAGCCGCGGATCATCGTCGACAACGTCTTGGCGCAGGTTGACGCCATGCTTGCGCTGCCGGTCGAGCAGAGCCCCTTTTATGGCGCGATAGGGCGAATGCCCGACGCGATCGGTGCCGCCGATCGCGCGCGAATGGCCAAGGCCTACCGCACCGTGATCGCCGAGCGCGTCTATCCGGGTTATGCGCTCTGGCGCGCCTATCTGCGCGAGACCTACCGGCCGCTCGCCGGCGATGCTCCCGGCCGCTCGGCGATGAAGGGCGGCGCGGCGCTCTACGCCGCGGAGCTGGCGCGCCACACCACGACGCGCGTGCCGGCGGACGAGATCCATCGGCTCGGGCTGTCGGAAGTGGCGCGGATCCGCGCCGAGATGGAGGTCGCCAAGGCCAGAACGGGCTTCTCCGGCGATCTGAAGGCGTTCTTCGATTTCATCCGCATCGATCCGCGCTTCTACTGCAAGACGCCGGAAGAGCTGCTCAGCCGCTTCAAGGCGATCGAGGCGCGGATCTGGCCGAATATCCCGAAGTTGTTCGCGCATCGCCCCAAGGCGCCGTTCAGCGTCCAGCCGCTTCCCGCGCTGGGCGCGCAGCGCGGCACCGGCTACTACCGGCCGGGCCCGCCTGACGGAAGGACGCCCGGCGTGCTCTATTTCAACATGGCGATGCTCGGCACCCGGCCGATCCCGACGCTCGAGACGCTGACCCTGCACGAAGGCATTCCCGGCCATCATTTTCAGCTCACCCTCGCACGTGAAAACGCCAAGCTGCCGGAATTCCTGCGGATCCGTGACGGCTTCACCGGATTCACCGCCTTCACCGAGGGCTGGGGGCTCTATGCCGAATCGCTCGGCCGCGATCTCGGCATGTTCCAGGATCCCTATCAATGGTTCGGCCATCTCGACATGGAGATGCTGCGGGCGGTGCGGCTGGTGGTGGATACCGGCATCCATGTGAAAGGCTGGGGCCGCCAGCAGGCGATCGACTATATGCTCGCCAACACCTCGATGGCGCAGCATGACGTGACGGTGGAGATTGACCGGTACATCGCCGCGCCTGGCCAGGCCTGTGCCTACAAGATGGGCGAGCTCAGGCTGAAGGCGCTGCGCGAGCGTGCGGCCAAGGCCTTGGCCGGGCGGTTCGACATACGCGATTACCATGATCAGGTGCTCGGCACCGGCGCGCTGCCGCTGCAGGTGCTCGAGCGCAAGATCGACGACTGGATCGGCGCCGGCGGCGGGCCGGCCGGATCGGGTTTCTGAATGGAGGAGCGCGACATGGATGCCGGTCCGCGCAGCGGCCGCCGTTGGCACAGGCTGGTGCTGCTCCTGCCCTTCCTGTGGCAGCTCGGCTTCGCCGGCATCGCTAATCAGATCGTCTGGCGCCCGTTGGGGCTGCCCTTCCAGATGCTATGGCAGATGGCGGGGGTGCTGGTGGCCTCCGCGGCGATCGCCTGGGTCTATCGGCGGGATGCCGCTCTGGCCCGCGACGGCGAGGAAGGCAGCCGATGATCGCGGCGATCGCGCTTGCGGTGCTGCTCGCCACCGTGGCGGGCGCGATGATCTATGGCCGCCGCAAGACGCAGGCGAAGACGGTGGAGGAATGGGCGATCGGCGGCCGGCGGCTCGGCTTGTTGATCTTCTGGTTCGTCAACGCCGGAGAGATCTACACCACCTTCGCCGTGCTCGGCATATCCGGCTTCGCCTGGGCCTATGGCGCGCCGGCCTATCTTGCCTTCACCTCGGTCTCGCTCGCGTCCGCCGTCGCCTATTGGCTGATGCCGCGCGTGTGGGAGGAGGGGCGTCGGCACGGTCTCGTTACCCAGGCCGATTTCTTCGCACGCGCTTATCGCGCCGAATGGCTGGGCATCGTCGTCGCGCTCGCCGGGCTGTTCGCGATGGTCGTCTATGTCGAGGTGCAGCTCACGGCGCTCAGCCTCATCCTTCAGCTCACCGTAGGCGTGGGGGTCGGAAAGACGGCCAGCGTCGTGCTCGCCGCGATCCTCATGCTCGCCTTCGTCTTCCTTGCCGGGCTGCGGTCCGCGGCCTTCGCGGCCGGCGTCAAGGATGTGCTGATGATCGTACTGGTGGTAGCGCTGAGCGTCACCGTCGCCAGCCACGCCAGTGCCGGATCGATGCTCGACATCTTCCGCAAGGCCGAGGCGCTGCGCCCCGGCATCGGCGCCTTTCCCGGCTCGGATCCGGCGGCGGGCCTCACCACCAGCTGGTTCGTCACCTCGGCGTTGAGCGTGGCGGCCAGCACCTGGTTCTTTCCTCATATGTTCCAGCTCTGCTACGCGGCATCCGGGCCTGACGCACTACGCCGAAACGCGATCTGGCAGCCGCTTTATTCGCTGTCCTACTTCTTCATCATCCTGCTGGGCTTCGCGGTGGTGGTCGCGGGCGTCGCGCCGCCAGAGGGCAATCCGAACGCCGCGCTGCTCCACTTCGTGGCATCGCGTTATCCGGCCTGGCTGGTGGGGCTGCTTGCCGGAACGGCCTCGCTGCTCGCGCTGGTGCCCGGATCGGTGCTGCTGATGACCTCGGGCAGCATCTTCGCGCGCAACATCGTCCGGCCGCTGATCGGCGATCGCGGCGGGCGCAGCGAACTGCTCGTCTCCCGGCTCTCGATGATCGGCTTCGCGGCGATCGCCGTCTATTTGACGCTCGGCGCCAGCGACTCGATCGTCAAGGTAGGCCTCTCCGCTTATTCCGCGATCGGCATGCTGGCGCCGGGTGCGGTGCTGGCGCTGCTCTGGCGCCGGGCCAACGCCATTGGCGTGCTCGCCGGGCTTGCCATCGGCTATCTCGCTCTGCTCCATCCGGCCGCGACGGCGTTGTGGCATCGGCTGCTGCCGGGTTGGGAGCCGGGGCTGATCGCGCTGATACTCAATACCGTGGCGGTGATGCTGGTGAGCCTTGCGGCGGGCGGATCGCCGTCGCGCCGCGCAATCGCGGCGGAGGCGTGAGCGAGGCCGCCGACATCCTCGTGATCGGCGCCGGGCTCGTCGGCAGCGCGGCCGCCTGGCATTGCGCACGCGCAGGCGCCTCGGTGCTGATCGCGGAAGCCGGCCATCCCAATATCGGCGCCTCGGGCCAGAATGCCGGATCGCTGCATTTCCAGATCGAGCGCCGTTTCCTCGAAAATGGCGAGCGGCTGGCGGAGGAAGCGGCGCGGATCACCGCAATCAGCCGCATGGCGATCGACGACTGGGCGGGCCTCGAGGCTGCGTTGGGCGAAGATCTTCACGTGCGGCGCGAAGGCGGCCTGATGATCGCGGAAACCCCGGCGGAGGTGGATCTGCTCGGCCGCAAGGTGGCGCGCGAGCAGGCGGCGGGCCTCGCGACGCAGTTGCTCGACGGAGACGAAGCGCGCCGCATCGCACCCTATCTCTCGCCCCACATCGTGGCAGCCGGCTTCCTTGCTGACGAAGGCCATGCCGATCCCCGCGCCGTGACGCCCGCCTTCGCCCGTGCAGCGGTGCGTGCCGGCGCTGTGCTCCGCAACGAAACGCGTGCCGTGGAGATCGCCCGGCGGCAAGGAGGCGGCTTTTCCGTGACCTTGCGGCAGGCCACGGGCGAGACGAGGATAAGGACAGAGCGGCTGCTGATCGCGGCGGGCGCGTGGAGCCCGCAGGTGGGTATGCTGGCGAACATTCACCTGCCGCTCTTCCCGGTCGCGCTCACCATGAACGCGACCGAACGGATCGCTTCCTTTCTCCCGCATCTGGTGCAGCATGTCGGCCGACGCCTTTCGATGAAGCAGACCCATGCAGGCAACATCCTGATCGGAGGCGGCTGGCCGTCGCGCCTGCGGCGCGGCGCAGGCGGTGGCTTCGATCCGGCGCTGCGCCCCGAGCCGATCGAGGCGTCGCGCACCGAGAATCTGCGCGCCGCCGTGGCAGTGGTGCCGGCCGTCGCGAACATGAACCTGCTGCGGAGCTGGACCGGCGTCACCGCCGTCACCGCCGATCAGCTGCCGCTGGTCGGGGAGGTGCCGCGCGTTCCCGGGCTGTTCGTCGCCGCCGGCGGATCCGCTTTCACCCTCGGGCCGACTTTCGCCCGGCTCGTTGCACGCCAGATTCTGGAGCAGGATCGCGCCGGAGCCGACGACGCCCTGGCCCTGCTCTCGCCCGCCCGGTTCGAGCATCTGAACGGATTCATGGGATGACGCGGCGGATCGAACGAGGCGTCGAGCGGCACGCTGCCCTTACCCTCATGGTGGATGGCGTGCCGGTCGCGGCGTTCATGGGTGAGACGATCGCCACCGCGCTGATCGCCGCTGGCCGCATCGCGCTCCGCCGTGACGGCCGCGGAACGCCGCGCGGCCTGTTCTGCAACATGGGCACATGCAGCGAATGCTTCGTGCAGGTGACGGCCGCCGGCCGTGCGCCGCGGCGGCTGCGGGCCTGCCTCACCCCCGTCGCCGAGGGAATGGAGGTCGAGACGGGAGCCGGGCCGGATGGCTGATTTCGATCTGATCGTGATCGGCGGTGGTCCGGCTGGAATGGCCGCGGCGCGGTGCGCGCGGGACCATGGGCTGGGCGTTGCCGTGGTCGACGAGCAGCAGCGCCCAGGGGGGCAGATTCTCCGTCAGCCGCCGGCCGCCTTCCGTGTCACGGGCTGGCTGGCCGAGCGCAGCTATCGGGATGTGCAGGCCGAGCTTGCCGCGTTCGAGGCGACGCCGGGGATCGCGTGGCTCGGCGGCCGATCCGCCATCGGCGCGGTGCGCGATGCTGACGGCTTCGTCGTCCACGCCGCCGGTGCCGGCGATGTCTTGCGCATCACCAGCCGTCAGCTGTTGGTTGCTGCCGGCTGCTACGATCTTCCGGTTGCCCTGCCGGGCTGGACGCTGCCGGGGGTGATGACGGCCGGCGGCGTCCAGGCCTTCCTCAAGAGCCAGCAGTTCGTACCGGGCGATCGTTTCGTCCTGGCCGGCACCCATCCGCTGATGCTGATCGTCGCCGCGCAGATCGTCGCTGCCGGCGGCGAGGTGGCGCTGGTCGCCTTCGAGCAGCCGCTGCGGCACTTCCTGCGCGTGCTGGTCGGGCACGGGACCGGATTGATCCGGCATCTTGGCACGCTCGCTCCGGCCGCGGGGGCGCTGCAGCTGCTGCGCAGTCGGGATGTGCCGGTACGGTTCGGTCTGCCGCTGCGCGCGGCGGACGGCAGCGATCGCATAGCGCAAGCCCGGTTCGATGACCGCCATGTCGGCTGCGATCGCCTCGCGCTCTGCTACGGTTTCGTGCCGCAGTCGGATCTGCCGCGCATGCTCGGCGCAGCCGTGGAATGGGCGGGTTTCGCAGGCGGCTGGCGCACCTGCCACGATGATTGGATGGCGACCGATAGGGACGGCCTGTGGATCGCGGGTGAGACGAGCGGCGTCGCTGGCGCGGCGGTCGCGCTTGAGGAAGGCCGGCTCGCCGCGCTGGGAATCCTGCGGGCGGCGGGATTGATCGAGGATGCCGATCGCGCCGCGGCCCCGATCCGGCGTCGCCTCGCGAAGCTGCGCAGTTTCACCGAGCTGCTCGCGGCGATTGCCGATCCCGCCGACGCACTGGCCAGGCCGATCCCGTCCGACACCATCGTCTGCCGCTGCGAGGATGTGACCGAGGGCGCTCTTGCCGCTGCCCTCGCCGAGCAGCGCGCGCCCGATGCGATCAAGCTCGCCACGCGTTGCGGCATGGGCCTGTGCCAGGGCCGCTCCTGCGAAGCGGCGCTGCTGCGCCGGATCGCCGCGGCGGCCGGTGAGGCTGTGGGGGCCCGCGGCGGCTTCGCTGCCCGCTTTCCCGCCCGGCCGACATGCATCGGCGATCTGATCGCGCCGCAGACCGTTGCAGTGAAGGCAACGAACTCGTCGCCCGGCGCGGATTGAGCGCGGCGAGGCTGCCGATCACAGTGGGCGTCAAGTCATTTCGCGGAGTTCCCATGACCGATCCCGCTCCGGCGCCGCAAACCGATCGTCCGCGTCTGCTTGGCGCCGATCACGTCTCCTTCACCGTCGCCGATCTCGATGCGGCCATCGCCTTCTATGCCGATGCTTTCGGCGCTGCCGAGCTGTTCCGCATGGGGCCGCTGGATGCTGCCGACATGCCCCTAATGGCGGACGGACGGGATTGGATGGAGGCGCATGTCGGCGTCGCCGGCGCGCGGCTGACGCTCGCCATGCTCCGTCTTACCGACGGCCTCAATCTGCAGCTCGTGCACTATGACAAGCCCGAGGGCCGCGCGACGCAGCATCCCCGCGTATGCGATATCGGCGGCCACCATCTGGGCCTGCGCGTCGACGATGTCGAGAAGGCTGCCCGTTTCCTGAAGGCGAAGGGCTGCACGGTGATGGAGATTATCGAGGTTCCAGAAGGTCCGCTTGCCGGCAAGAAAAATCTCTATTGCCGCGATCCCTTCGGCAACCCGCTCGAGATCGTCGACTGAACCCGCCGATCTTCGGCCCAACGCTACGCATCGCAGCCGCTCCGACAGGGAAGGACCAGACACATGCCGATCCGCCGCATCAATCCGCCGGGCCTCTACGACAGCGTGCGCTACGGCTTTTCCCATGCCACGCTGCAGGATGGCGGCAGGACGCTGCACCTCGCCGGGCAAGTGGCGTGGGACAAGGATTGCAACGTCGTCGGCCCCGGCGATCTCGCCGCGCAGACCCGGCAGGCGCTCGCCAATCTGAAAGCGGTGCTCGCCGAAGCGGGTGCAACGCCGGCGGATGTGGTGCGGCTGCGTACCTATGTGGTCGATCACAGCCCCGAAAAACTCGGCGTCGTCCTGCCCGAGATCGGCGCCTTCTACGAGGGCGCGACGCCGGCGCCGAACACCTTTCTCGGCGTTTCCGCGCTCGCTTTGCCCGATTTCCTGATCGAGATCGAAGCCGTCGCAGCCGTCGGCTGACCCCGGTTTGTCGGCCGGTCGACGTCCCCTCGGCCGGCCGGCATCCCGCAGCATTCCCTGTCCGCGCGGACAGGGAATGCTCAGGCCGCGAGCCCGGCCTCCGACAGGCAGGCGGACAGCGCCATGCCGTGCTCGTCCTTCAGCGCCGCCTCGCGCAAGTCGGCCAGCCGCTCGGCCGCGTCGGGGCGGCCTGCCAGCGAACGCGCTGCCGTCATCAGCGTCTCGAAGCGGGCCAGGCCACGTTCGAACGTGTCCGAATAGCCCTTGATCAGCCGCTGGCAGGCGAGGATCTCCGCCGCCAGCCGCCTGTCCCGCTGCGCCGCCTCATGCGCGAGGCCGAGCCACGCCTCGATCCGCGCCTGCTCCTCGGCATAGCGCAAGGTCGAGCGCCGGCGCGTCCGCATCGCGGCGACGAGACGCAGCATCAGGAACCAGCGTAGCCGTGTCGTCTCGACATGCCTGCCGACGGCGAATGTCTTTTCCAGCCGCCGCCGCAGCCAGCCGTTCCGCAGGATCGCCGTCGCCGCCCAGCCGGGCAGTGTCTCGCAAATCTCCTGCAGCCGCGGGTGCATATATTCGGTGACGCTGAGCAGCTGTCCTTCGCCGAGCCGCGCCTCTTGCTTCACCCGCGCGCTGCGCGTCGCGCGGATCTTGAGGTCCGCGACGCGGATCGTATCCTCATAGGCCATCCACAGGGCGATATGGCGCGCCGCCTCGGCGGTCAGTCGCCAGTCGTCGGCGCCGTCGTCCACCGCGCGGACGGCCGCCAGCCGATCGAGATAAAGGCCGGCATAGGCGGCATCCTGATAGTCCATCAGCCGCGCCGCACCGATGATGGCGAGCGGCCACACGGCGGCCGGCAGCGTCGCCTCGATCCGCGCCTTGATGGCGCGTCCGGCCTCGGTGGTCGGCTCGGGCGCGGCAAGGACGGGGAGTTCGGGCTCGGCGGCGGCGGCTCGGGCCTCCGCCATGCCGGTGGCGAAGCCCTTGAGATTGGCCTCCACCGCCTTGCCGCCGTGGCGGATCGCCTCCTCGAACATGTCCCGCGTGAAAGGTAGCGTCTCGCTTCCCGCCAGCGCGCCGAGCATGATCGAGCTGATCACGCTGCCCGATCGGCTCGCGGCCGCATCCATGTCGAACCCGATGAACCGTGCGGCGCGGCGTTTGGCGGCGTCGAGGATACGCCGACTGGAGGCGAGACCGTCGCCGGGCACCGACTTCTCGGAGATGGCATAGACGCGGTGGGTCGATCCGATCAGCGTCGTGCGATCCTCGCTCACGAAGCCGCGCAATATTGCGCGTCCCGCCTCCATCAGCTCGGAGGCGATGACGATGTCGACATCTCCGGGCACCGGCATCAGCGCCAGGACCGGTTCGGGATGGTTAGCGCCGCTGCCCGCACGACGCGCCATCTCGATATAATAGACGGTCGATCCGGTCCGCTGCGCGACGCCTGGCACCGAGGTACCCTGCGCGACATAGCCGTTGCGATTGGCGACCTCGAGGATCCAGTCGGCGAGTACGCCGCCGCCCTGGCCGCCGAGCGCGAGGATGGCGATGGTGATGCGATCGCGGCCGGCGGGCAGGGTGATCTCCATCAGAAGCTCCGGGCTGCCAGCGCGCGGGCGTGGCGCTGCTGGAGGAAGCCGATCACCGCGGCGCGCAGCCTCTGGCGCAGGCGCTCCCATTTGGCAGGATTGGTGACGATCCGGGCCTTGTAGAAGGAGGGGCAGAGGATCGCCGCATGCGCCACCTCTCCGCAATTGCCGCAGCCGACGCAGCTGTCGTCGATATGGGTCACCGGATCCTGCCGCAACGGATCGGGATTGGGTCTTACGCTCAGCGACGGGCAGCCGGAGAGGCGGATGCAGGCATGGTCGCCGGTGCAGGTATCGGGATCGACGCCGAAGCGTTCGCGCACGACGCGTTTGCCTTCCCGCGCCGCCTTGGCGAGCGCCGGCTTAACCCGGCGCTGCTTGTTGAGCATGCATTCGGATTGCGCGACGATCACCTTCGGCCCCGGTTCGGGGCTGGTCAACGCCTCCTTGAGCGTATCGCGCATACGCGCCACATCGTAGGTGCGCGTCAGCGTGCGGGCCCAGCTGACGCCGAGCCCGCGCACCGCCTTCTCGATCGGATTGTTGGTCGTGCGCGTCGCATTGTCGGCTCTGGACGACAGGATGTCCTGCCCGCCCGTCGCCGCCGAATAGCCGTTGTCGACAATGATGGTGACGGTTTCGTCCTTGTTGAAGACGGCATTGCCGATCCCCGAAGTGAGGCCGTTGTGCCAGAAGCCCCCGTCGCCCATCATCGCCACGGCTCGCTTCCCTTCCGGCTTGAAGGCGGAGGCGCCGGCGGTGCCGAGACCATAGCCCATCGTCGTGTTGCCGATGTGGAAGGGCGGCAGGATCGAAAAGAGATGGCAGCCGATGTCGGCCGAGACGTGGAGCTCGCCGAGCTCGCGCTGGACGAGCTTCATCGCCGAGAAGATCGGGCGCTCCGGGCATCCCGTGCAGAAACCGGCGGGGCGCTGCGGCACCGTCGCGGCAAGCTCCGGCTCGGGCGCGGCAGGCAGCGGCGCCGCCGGCGCGCGCTCGGGCGCCCATTGGCGCAGGAAGGCGACCACGCCGTCGCGCAGCACCTGCCCCGTATATTCTCCGGCGCGCGGCAGGATGTCCTTGCCGACGATGCGGGTCGCCAGGTCGGCCCTGCGCATCATCGTGTTGAGCTCATGCTCGATGAACTCGGGCTGCCCCTCCTCTACGATCAGCACCGCCTTCTTGCCTGCGCAGAAGGCATTCACCTCGTCCGGGATCAGCGGGTAGGTGACGTTGAGGCAGTAGATCGGAATCCGGCTCGCGCCGTGGATGTCCGAAAGCCCGGCCAGTTCCAGCGCCCGATTGAGCGTGTTGTAGAGGCCGCCCTGGACGATGATCCCGATCTCGTCCGTCTCCGGCCCGAACCACTCGTTGAGCCGCCGTTCCCGGACGAAGCGGATCGCGGCCGGCCAGCGTTTCTGGATCTTCTCCTGTTCGTGCAGGAAGTTGGCCGGAGGCAGGACGATGCGATCGGTCTCGCGCCGCGGATTGGCGGCGGCTTGGCCGACGGTCATCGGCGGGCGGCGATTGTCCTTGGCGACGAAGCTGCCGGTCACGTGGCAGGCGCGCACGCGCAGCTCGATCATCACCGGCGTCGACGAGGCCTCGGAAAGCTCGAAGCCCTTTTCGACCATATCGACGATGCTGGTGAGGGTGGGGCGCGGATCGACGAGCCACATCTGGCTCTTCATCGCGAAGGCGTGGGTCCGCTCCTGCATGATCGAGGAGCCTTCGCCATAATCCTCGCCGACGATCACCAGCGCGCCGCCGGTGACGCCGCCGGACGCGATGTTGGAGAGCGCATCGGAGGCGACGTTGGTGCCGACCACCGATTTCCAGGCGACAGCGCCGCGAAGCGGATAGTTGACCGACGCGGCGAGCATCGCCGCCGCCGCCGCCTCGCTGGCATTGGATTCGAAATGCACGCCGAGTTCGCGCAGCAGCGGATCGGCGTCGGCGAAGACGTCCATCAGGTGACTGATCGGCGAGCCCTGATAGCCGCCGACATAGGCAACCCCCGCCTGGAGCAGCGCCTTGGTGACGGCGAGAATGCCTTCGCCCTCGAAGATCTCGCCCGCGCCGAGGCGGAGCTGTTCCACCTCCTTCTTGAAGGAGCGCTCCGCCATCGTGCTATTCCGCGACGAAGGCGAGGACGCGCAGCGGGCTGCCCGATCCCCCAACGATCTTGAGCGGCGCCGCGACGATCAGGGCGCCGAAGGGCGGCAGCTGATCGAGATTCTGCAGGCACTGCAGGCCATAACGGCCGGCTGCGTGGAACAGCATATGGGCGGGATAGGGCGGATCCATGAGATGGGCCTGGCCCGCGTCGGTGCCGATCGTCTCGACACCGAAGCCGTGTGCATCCCGCTCCTCGATAAGAAAGCGGCAGGCTTCCGGATCAGGACCGGGGGTATGCGCGCCGTCCTCGCGGCGATTGGTATAGGCATCGCCCGTGCGCTTCGACCAATCTGTCCGGAACAGCACCCAATGGCGCGGCGGAATCCGGCCATGCTCGGCCTCCCACGTCTCGATCACCGCGCGCGTGAGCTGGAAATCGGGATTTCCGGCGCATTGGGCCGAGCAGTCGATGACTGCGGCCGGGCCGACGAAATCGCGCGGCGCGATGGTGTCGACGGTATTGTCCGCCAGGTCCTTGCCGGTAACCCAGTGGATCGGCGCATCGAAATGCGTGCCGGTATGCTCGCCGACGGTGAAGTTGTTCCAGTACCAGGCGACGCCGCGCTCGTCATAGCGCGAGATCTCCTGCCGGCTGAATCCCGCAGTCTGGCCGAAGGGCGGCGGCAGCACGAGCAGCGGCGTCTCCTCGGAGAGCGGCTGCGTCAGGTCTATGGTGCGGATGGAGCCGCTGGCGACGGCGGCAGCGAAATCGGCGAGGGTGGTGAGCGACATGACGATCTCCCGGTCCGCCTTTCCCTCGGCGAACTCGAATCGAGGCTGCCCGATAAAACGTGCAAATGCAATATTTGAAGTTCGAAACATTGCGTGGGTGGATTGTGGAGGATAAGGCGATGCCATCGTGAGGCCCGCATTGGACAACCGCATTCTCGGCGACCCTGGAACGCCCGCCTTCCGGGTCGAGAAATATCCCTTCTTCCTGCTCAACCGGCTGGTCGGCCGCTATAACGGCGTGATCGAGCCGCGGCTGCGGGAGATCGGGCTCGACATCCCCTATTGGCGGGTGCTGATGATCCTCGGCGAGCGCAGCCCGCGCGGGGTGCGCGACATTGCATCCGCCGCGGTGATCCCGCTTTCGACGATGACGCGGATCATCCAGCGCATGGCCGCGGCCGGTCTCGTCGCGCTCCGCGAGAGCGCGGAGGATGGGCGCGTGACCGAAGTCTCGCTGCTCCCCTTGGGCGAGGCCAAGCTGAGGGAGGCGCGCCGTATCGCCGCGCCGGTCTATTCGGCGATCATCCGCGGCCTTTCGGCGCGCGATTTCGATCGGCTCATCGCCTTGCTCGATCAGTTGCACGACAATCTCGAGCTTTTCGACCCGCCCCGTTCCCGTAAGACCCAGGACAGCAAGAAATGACCCTTGCCCGGCATTCCACCGGAACCCGCTTCGAGGAACTCGCCGCCTATTCGCGCGCGGTGGCGGACGATCGCTACATCCACGTCTCCGGCACGGTCGGGATCGATCCGGCCACTGGCGCGATTCCCGAGGATGCCGCCGCGCAGGCGGAGCACGCGCTTGCCACGATCGAGGCAGCGCTCGCCCATTTTGGGGCTGGTCTCGCGGATGTCACGCGGACTCGGGTCTACATCACCTCCGCGGACGTGCTGATGCCCGTGGCCGACGCATTGCGCGCCCGCTTCGCCGATCATCCGCCGGCGAACACCACGTTGATCTGCGCGATCCCGGCTCCGGGAGCGAAGGTGGAGATCGAGGCGACGGCCCTGCGCCCCGCCTGACCCGCGGCTCAGGCGCCGAAGCCGATCATGCGCGTCACGTCGGTGGCGTTCCAGCGGATGTGCGCGCACAGCGCATCCACCGCGGCGTCGGCATCGCCTGCGATCACGCATTCGAGGATGCGTTGATGCTCGGCGTCGCTCTCCTCCTGCGTCTGGGTGGAAAGAAAGCGCTGCATCTTGAGGTAGCGGTCGGCACGCATCAGCAAATTGTCGAGCACCTGCATCGCCAGCGGCTTGCCTGCCGCTTCATAGAGCGTCCGATGGAATTCGACGTTGAGGCCGGCCCAGACCGTGGTCTCTTCCGCTTCGCGCGAACGGCGGACGATCTCGCGCAGATGTTCGATCTGCTCGGGCCCGATATTCGCGATTGCCGCGCGCAGCAGATAGGGCTCGATCATCAGCCGCAGCGCGTAGATTTCCTCGATCTCGGTGACCGAAAGCTTCGGTACCACCGCGCCGCGATATTTCTCGCGGACGACCAGCCCTTCGGCTTCGAGCTGCGCCAGCGCCTCGCGTACGGGTATGCGGCTGACGCCCAGCTCCTGCGCGATCAGCTCCTGGCGGATGAACTGATCCTCGGCATAATGGCCGGCGAGGATGCGCTGCTTGAGCACGCGGGCGACCTCGACCGCGGTCGTGCTCCGCTCCAGTTTGCCGCTCGCTGCCGTCGCCACGCTACCCTCATCCGCCTTCGGGCTTCAGTCTAGCCGCTTCCGGTAGAAGCGGCCATCCTTCATGATTGCCGATATGGCATGACGCGCCTCGTCGAGAAGGCCGATATCGGCACTCGGATCGCCGTCGACGACAAGCAGGTCGGCGAGTGCACCGGGAGCGATGCAGCCGAGGCGGCCGGCTTGGCCGACAATCTCGGCATTCACCGCAGTTGCGGAGCGGATGATGTCCATCGGCGCCAGCACATCCGCCCGCAGTTCGAATTCCTTCGTCTGCGCTGCGATCATCTCGCCCATGAGGTCGGTGCCGAAGCCCATGGTGACCTTCGCCTCGCGGCAAACCTCGAGCATCTGGAGACCCGCCTCGTTCACCTCGGCGAGCTTGCGCTTCACCTCGGCGCGCAGGCCATAGGCGTCCGCATTGTCGGCCGATTCACGGTAGCAGATCAGCGTTGGCACCATGAAGGCACCCTTTTCGGCCATGAACCGCGCCGTCTCGAGATCGACGAAATTGCCGTGCTCGATCGTCCGGACCCCGCATTCGACGGCCCGACGCGTGCTCTTCGAGGTATAGCTGTGCGCTGCGACATAGGTGCCGCGCGCAGCCGCCTCCTCGACGGCAACGCGGATCTCGTCGAGTGAATATTGGGTGTTGTCCAGCGCATCGTGCGGACTGCCGACGCCGCCCGAGACGAGCACCTTGATATGGTCAGCGCCCTTGCGCAGCTCCTCGCGTACCGCATAGCGCACCGCGTCCGGCCCGTCGGCGAGCCGCGTCATGATGTCGAGCGCGGAGGTGCAGGCACAGGGCACGCTGTCGTCGGTACGCGGCCGATGATCGCCGTGGCCGCCGGTCTGGCTGAGGGCCCGGCCCGAGACGAACAGGCGGGGCCCATCAACGAGACCGAGATCGATGGCGGTCTTCATTCCCCAGTCGCCGCCGGCAACGTCGCGCACCGTGGTGAAGCCGCGCATCAGCATCGCGCGAACGCGATGAATGGCATGCGCCGTCATCAGCGTGTGGGGCATGTGCCGCTCATGGTCCGAGTTGAGGTGGATCGAATAGACGTGGACGTGCGCGTCGATCAGACCGGGCATCAGCGTGCGGCCGTGCAGATCGATCGTTTCCGCGCCCGCGGCACGGATCGGCACGTCCGAGACCTCGCGGATCTTATTGCCTTCGACGAGGATGTGCATGCCTTCGCTTGGGGCGTCGGCGACGCCGTCGATCAGGCGGGCGTTGGCGAAGAGGATCATGAACGGCTCCTGATCAGGCGGCGGCTTGCGCGCGGCCGCGACGGTTGGCGAGCGGGGCGATGCCCAGCACGATAAGGGTGAAGAGGATGAAATGGACGGTGGCTCCCCAGCTGATGCCGAGCGGACCCGCTGCGGTGATCGCGACGCCGCCGAGCCAGGCGCCGAGCGAACTGCCGGCGGTCATTGCCGCCGAGGAGGCGGCGGCAAGGCGGCCGGCGGGATCCGCGAGCGAGAGCACGCCCATCACATAAGGAGTGATGAACAGCGACAGCAGCATGAAGGCGGGCACGGCGAGCGTGAACGTCGTCGCCGTGGCGAGATAACCGATGAGCAGCACCGTGGCGATCTTGAGCGTGACCGCCGTGAGCATCGGCACGCCGTAGCCGAGGCGCGTGTCGATCGCCCGGGCGAGGCCGGGTCCGGCGATCGTGAGGAAGGCGGACAGCGAGAGCACCTGCCCGATCGCCTTGACGTCCAGCCCGTCGCGCACGCCGATCCGCTCGATGAAGGTCCACACCATGTTGTGGCCCGACCAGAGGATGATCAGCGCGGCGAAGGCGAGGAAGCCGAAGGCTGGTATGTCGCGCAGCCTCAGCCCGCTGATCTCGCTCGCCGAAAGCCGGTCGGCCGGGAAGGACGGCATGAAACAGGCGCCGACGAGCGCGACCCCGCCCATCGACAGAAAGGCGCCTGCCGCGCCGCCCCAGCCGATCGCATAAGGGACGACCAGATAGAAGAAGGTCGAGAACAGCGCATAGACGACGTTCAGCACTGCGAACGCGCGGGTTGGCCGCGCCGAGCCCGCGGCGAGGCTGAACACGATGGCAACCACGAATCCCTTGCCGAGCCCGCACAGCATTCGCGCCGCCGTCAGCAGCGCTTCGCCATGTGCGAAGGCGGATGCGACATTGCCTGCGATGAGCAGCGCGATGCCGCCGATCACCGTGCGCCGCGTCGGGAAGGATTGGATGCGCAGCGCCACCAGCACGGAGACGATGGCGACGGCCAGGAATTCCATCGATCCGATACGGCCGGCCGCAGCCTCGCTGAGGTGCAGATCCTGGATTACCGCGCCGACCCAGAGCGGCATCACCATTTGCGAGGAGAAGCCGCAGCACACGACGAACAGCATCGCGCACCACTGCAGATGCGAGAAGTCGCGCCCCCTGCCGTCCGCGGCGATGGCGGGGCCGTGCGCCACGCTCAGGCCGCCGCGCTGACAGCGCCGTCCGCCATGTCAGCGGCGCGACGTTCGGCGGTGCGCCGCTCCGGCGGCCCGAAGCCGCCGCCGCCGCCGGTCTCGGCGACGAAGCGATCGCCGGCCTTGAGCGGCAGCTGCTCCACCTTGTTGATGACGAAGCCATCCGGATGCTCGCCGGTATAGACGGTAACCTTGGGCGCGGCGCCGTCCTTGCCGCCGAAGAGGCCCCATTCCGGCGTCCTGGCGCGATCGAAATGAAGCGTCACGGTCATGTCGGCGAGCGCCTCATATTCCTTCACGACGTTCTGGCCGCCACGGAACTCGCCGTCGCCGCCGCTGTCGCGGCCGAGTTCGAGTCGGCGGATCAGCACGGGCGTGCGATGCTCCAGCGTCTCGACGGGGATGTTCCGGAAGTCGCCTGCCGCGCTGTGGATCACGGCGCTCGGACCGTCGCCCTGCGCGGAGGCGCCCCAGCCGCCGTCGAGCGCCTCGCCGCTCGTGAAGGGTTTGCCCGTGCGAGGATCGGTGCCGATCAGGAAAATGTTCCAGCTGTCTCCCGGCAAGCCGGCGGCGACATGTTCGGGCAGGACATCGGCCAGTGCCTTGATGATCAGATCGATGAGCAGCATCACCGGATGCGGACGCATGCAAGGGGCCGGCGCCTCGGCAGCGTAGATCGATCCGGGTTCGGCGATCACCTCGATCGCGCGGAAGCTGCCGTCGTTGATGTCCGGCTCGCGCTCCGGCATCAGCAGCGCGAGCGCGAGGCGCACCGCGGAGACGGTGTTGGCATAGCCGGTATTGAGGTTGCCCGGCCGCTGACGTGACGAGCCGGTGGTGTCCACGGTCATGCGATCGCCGTCGATCGTCACCGTCACCTTCGCCTCGACCGGATCGTCCGTGACGCCGTCATTGTCCGAGCAGCCCTCGGCCACATAGATGCCGTCGGGGATCGATCGGATGAAGGCGCGGAACTTGGCTTCGGTCGCGTCGAAAAAGCGGGTGGCGCAGGCCTCCAGCGTCTCTTGGCCGAAGCGGCTCTTGAGCCATTTCATCCGTTCGGCGCCGAGCCGGATCGCCGCGATCTGCGCCTTCAGGTCGCCCATCAGCGTCTTGGGAACGCGGCTGTTGAGGCAGAGCAGGTCGATCACGTCGCGTACCCATTCCCCGCGCTGCATGATCCGCGTCGGCCCCCAGCGCACGCCTTCCTGGAAGATGTTGCGGCTGTTGACGGGGAAGCCCGGCTCGGCCGTGCCGATGTCGGCCCAGTGCGCGCGCACGGCGATGAAGCCGAGCACCTCCTCCTCGTCGGCGATCACTCCGATCACATCGACATCGTTGAGGTGGCCACCGGTGATGTAGCTGTCGTTGACGGTGAACACGTCGCCTGCCCGCATGCCGTCCAGCCCATAGCGTTCGATCGTCGCCTTGAGGCCTGCATCGAGGCCGCCGGTGAACAGCGGCAGGCCGGCATATTGGCCGAGCAGCCGCGCCTGCCGGTCGAACAGCGCGATGCCGTAATCATGCGCTTCGTAGAGGATCGGCGAATAAGCCGATCGCGCGATCATCGCGCTCATGTCGTCGGCGATCGCATTATAGGCGTTGCGGACTACCTCGCTGGTGATCGGATCGGGGCTTGCGGTCATCCCTGGGGGCCTTTCCAGCGAAGGATGAGATTGCCGAGCGAATCGGTGCTCGCGGTGAAATCGGGCGGAACGACGGTCGTGCAGGTCTGCTCCTCGATCACGCAAGGGCCGTCATAGACGGCCTGCGACGCCATCTTGCCCCGCGGGATGAAGCGGGTTTCCCGCGCCATGCCATCGAACAGCACCGTGCGCACGCGCTCCGGCGCGGAGGAAGCGGCGCCCTCCGCTGCGGCGAGCAGCTGCGTGGGATCGAGGCCGATGCCGCCGATTGCGCGCAGCCGCAGCGTCGCCGCCTCGAGCGCTTCCTCGGGATTGCTGTGGCCGAAGGTCGCCAGATACGCGGCATCGAAGTCGGCGCGCAGCCTGGCCGCGCACGCCGCCGGATCGCCGAACAGGGCGGCATCGACGGGAACGCCGATGGCATGCTCCTGGCCGACATAGCGGATATCGAGCGTGCGGACGAAACGGATGTCCGCGGAGGAGACGCCTTCCTGCGCGAGCACCGGCGCCAGCTCCGCCTCGATCGCCCGATAACGCGTGTCGAGCGCCGGCCAATCGAGCGTTTCGATCGGCTGCAGCAGCGTTTCGGCGCGATCGTGGATCAGGTCGGACTGGAGCATGCCCCAGGCGGAAAACGCGCCGGCGGCATGCGGAACGATGATGGTCGTGATGTTAAGCAGCCGGGCGATGTCCGCGGCATGCATCGGGCCGGCGCCGCCATAGGCGACCAGCGCGAAATCGCGCGGGTCGATGCCGCAGCGCACGGTGATGGTGCGGATGGCGTTGGCCATCTGCTCGTTGATCACGTCGAGTATGCCTTGCGCCATCGCCTCTCCGGAAAGGCCGAAGCCGGCCGCGAACTCGCCGATCGCCTCGCGCGCGAGCCCCGCATCGAGCTTCAGGTCGCCGAAGGCGCAGCCATCCTCGAGCCGGCCGAGCGCGATGTTGGCATCGGTCACGGTCGGTTGCGTGCCGCCGTGGCCGTAGCAGGCGGGCCCCGGCCGCGCGCCGGCGCTCTGCGGCCCGACGCGGGGCGCGCCCATGTCGCTCCAGGCGATGCTGCCGCCGCCGGCGCCGATCGTGTGAATGTCCACCATCGGCGCGAGGATCGGAAAGCCACCCACCTCGCGCTCGGTGCGTACCGCCGATTGACCTTCGATCACGAGACTCGCCTCGAAGCTGGTGCCGCCCATGTCGATGCAGATGAGGTTCGGCATGTTCGCCACCGCCGCGAGGGCGCATCCCGCGACATTGCCGCCCACCGGCCCCGACAGCAGCGAGAGGATGCCCTTCTCGCCCGCGTCGTCGGCACGCATCAGGCCGCCATTGGATTGGAGCAGGAAGAGCCGCGTCTCGGCCTTGGCGCGAAGCGCCTCGAGGAGATCGGCAAGATAGCGCTTGAGGATCGGCGAAGTGTAGCCGTTGATCACCGCGGTGCTGGTACGCTCATATTCGCGCCATTCGCGGCACACCTCGTGCGAGGGGGCGATCAGCACCCCCGGGAGCGCCGCGCGCAGCGCATCGGCCACCGCCTTTTCGTTCGCCGGATTGCGATAGCTGTGCAGCAGGCAGATTGCGACCGCTTCGTAGCCGCGCGTGCCGATCTCGGCCGCCAGCGCCCCCAGCGCAGCAGGATCGGGTGCTCGGGCGATCGTGCCGTCGGCCAGCGTGCGCTCGGCCACTTCGAAGATGTCGCGCCGCGCGACGAGCGGCGCGGGATAGCGGAAATGCATGTCATAGGGCTGCGGGCGATTGCCCCGCCGCATCTCGTAGACGTCGCGAAAGCCCTTGGTCGCAATCAGTGCCATCCGCGCGCCTTTGCGTTCGAGGAAGGCGTTGAGATGCACGGTGGTGCCGTGGAGCACGGTGGCGGCGGTCCCCGCGTCGATGCCGGCACGGTCGAGCGCCTCGATCACCGAGGGCCAGAAGAGGGGCGGTGAGGAAGGCACTTTCACCGTCGAGAAATGCCGCGTCTCGGCGTCGAACAGTGCCAGATCCGTGAATGTGCCGCCCACGTCGATGCCGACATGCGCCCTTGCGCTGGTCAATTCAGTCTCCCGAACTCGCTGCTGGTGCCCGCAGACCTACCGAAGGAAAAATTTTCGGCAAGCGGATATTGAATATTGGATCCAAAAATTTTTGCGCTATGAGGGAGGGGAAATCGCGAGCCGCGCCGTGCGGCCGAGCCTGAGCGGGGAGACCTCCATGATCTGCACTCGAGCGGCGATCGTCGCCGGACTCTCAACGATAGCGCTATGCTGCGCAGGGCGGGCGCACGCCCAGGCTCCGGCGGCAGCTGCTGTCGATTCGGCGGAAGGCTCGCAGTTCGGCGCGGACATCGTGGTGACGGCGCAGCGCCGCCAGGAGACGGTGCAGAGCGTGCCGATCTCGATCAACGCCTATACGAGCAAGCAGCTCCAGGATTTGCGCGCGACGACGGCGGCCGATATCGCCAGCCTCTCGCCGGGCGTCTTCGTCACCGGCTCGCGCGGCGATCAGAACCCGGTCTTCTCGATCCGCGGCCTCAGCCTCAATGACACCTTCTCGAACAACAATCCCGAGGTCGGCATCTATTTCGACGATGTCATCCTGCCCTATACGCCGATGCTCTCCTTTCAGCTGTTCGATCTGCAGCGGGTGGAGGTGCTGAAAGGCCCGCAGGGCACGCTCTACGGCCGCAACACGACAACGGGCGCGATCAACTTCCTCAGCGTCCGGCCGAGCCAGGACTTCAACGGCTATATCAGCGGCACCTATGCGCGCTTCGGCCGCAAGGAGCTGGAGATGGCCGCCGGCGGCGGCGTGACCGACACGCTGGCGGTGCGCGTCTCGGGCAAGACCGTCCAGCAGAGCAGCGGCTGGCAATATAACGACCTCACCGGGCGGCATATCGGCAAGGTCAACAATGTGGCGTTGCGCGCCCAGGCCTTGTGGACGCCGACCGAGCGGCTGACCGTGCACCTCGAAGGCACCTATCTCTATGACAATTCCGACGTGCAGCAGCGTGAGCATGTCGGCTACTATGCCGCCCCGGGCGGCGGCGCCTTCTGCGCAGCGGCGCTCGCGGGTTACCGCGACGAGGCCAATTGCGTCGATTTCCTCGGCTATTCCGACACCGATCCTAAGCGCCGTCACGTCCAGGACAGTTCGCTCTACGGCACCAAGTCGCACGCCCGCGGCCAGGGCGTGATGCTCAACGTGGGCTATGATCTCGGCGGCGCGAAGCTGACGTCCATCACCGGCTACAATCATTTCAAGCGCAGGGCGGGCGACGATTCGGACGGCGCCGCGCTGATCGAACTCGATTCGCTGTTCACCGACAAGATCAAGTCCTTCACGCAGGAGCTGCGCCTGTCGTCGGAAGGCGATGGGCCGCTCACCTGGGTCGGCGGCGTCTATTATTCGTGGGATCGCATCGCCGGCGACGCGCTCCAGGCGCTGGACGATCATATCTTCCACACGCGCGTCGACACCAGCTATGTCCAGACGACCAACGCCTATGCGGCGTTCGGCCAGCTCTCCTACGCCATCACGGATCGGCTGAAGCTCACCGGTGGCTTGCGCTTCACCCGCGACGAGAAGCGCTATGTCTACAATTCGGTCGATCTCGATCCGTTCGGCATGTCCACGCTGCCAACGCCGGCGGGCCTCGTGCAGAACCACGTCAACCAGAACAACGTCTCGGGCAAGGTCGGCATCGATTACAAGGTTGATCGCGACCTGATGCTCTATGCGAGTGCGAGCAAGGGCTTCAAGAGCGGCGGTTTCAAGGCGGCGATCGCCTTCAATCCGGACGAGGTGGCGCCGTTCCGCGGTGAGACCGTTTGGGCCTACGAAGCCGGCGTCAAGTCCACGCTGCTCGGTGGCCGCCTGATCCTGAACGCGGCGGGCTATTACAACAATTGGCGCAACTTCCAGGCTATGGTGACGGAGATTCGCAGCGGCATCAACGTCATAACCCTCTCCAACGCCGGCAATGCGCGCGTCTACGGAGGCGAGTTCGAGGCGCAGTACCGCCCGACCGACACGCTGCAGATCCGGGCCAGCGCGAACCTGCAGAGCACCAAGATCACCAGGTTCAACACGGTACCCGGATCGGATGATTTTACCGGCAATCGTCTCGCTAATGCGCCCAAGCTGACGGCGAGCGGTCAAGCGCGCTGGGAAACGCCGATCGGCACCGAGAGCTGGGGCGTCTATGTGCTCGGCGACGCCTCCTATCGCAGCAAGACCTATTTCTCGCTCGCGAACCGCGGCCAGAATTCGCAGGACGGCTATTGGCTGCTCAACGGCCGCATCGGCATCCATGACCGGCAGGATCGCTGGGAGTTGGCGGTGTTCGGAAAGAACATCCTCAACAAGCTCTACGTCAGCGCCTCCTACGACAATTGGGGCGGGATCTTCCCGTCGCAGAACTTCCTGGGCGATCCGGCGACGTACGGCGTCCAGATGACCTTCCGCTTCTGAGTCCCAAACGGCCGCCGCCATGCGGCGGCCGGCCATCGGTGATCCATGCAAGAACGAAAACACAATCTCTGGTGGGCCACTGCTGGCGAGCGCGCGGTCTCGCCCGCATTGCGGGGGCACGACCGGGCCGACGTTGCGGTGATCGGCGCCGGCATCATGGGCAGCGCGGCGGCGCTCGCCCTCGCCGCCGGCGGAGCGCAGGTGGTGCTTCTCGAAGCTGGCGAGGTTGGCGAGGGCGCCTCTTCGCGGCCCGGCGGGTTCGTCGTGCCGCATTTCAGCGTCGGCTCGCCCGAAGAGGTGCGCGCCCGGGTCGGTGACGATGCGGACCGACTGCTGCAGATGGTCGGTGGATCGGCTCAGGCGGTATTCGATCGCATCCGCGCGCTCGGCATTGCCTGCGAGGCGAGTCAGGGAGGATGGTATCATCCCGCCCATAGTGCCGGCGCGCTCCGGCGCGTCCGCGCCGTGGCGGAACAATGGGCCGCGCTCGGCCATCCCGGCGAGCTGCTCGATCCGCTCGATACGGCTGCGCGTACCGGCGCGGTCGGCTATGCCGGAAGCTGGTTCGCCCCCTCCGGCGGCACGCTGCATCCGCTGCGCTACTGCCGCGGCCTTGCCGACGCTGCCGTCGCCTGCGGCGTACGCATTCACGAACATTCGCTGGCCATGGCCATTGAGCGCCGACCGGGCGGCTATGTCGTCCGCACCGCGCAAGGCGAGCTGAGGGTGGAAAAGGTCGTGGTCTGCACCAACGGCCTGTCCTCCGAACTAGTGCCGCCTATGACGGCGAGCATCGTGCCGCTGCGCGTGTGGCAATGCGCCACCGAGCCGCTGCCGCTGCATTGGCGCCAAACGCTGTTCCAGCAGGGCGAATGCCTCTCCGACACGCGGCGCAACCTGTTCACCTATCGTTTCGACGCGGCGGGGCGGCTGATCACCGGCGCGCTCGATGCGGTGGGCGTCTCCGGCAGACGCGCCGGACAGGCGATGGCGCGCCGGCTGGCGCGGGCGTTGCGCCTGCCCGATGTGCCGCGGATCGAATTTCTGTGGTGGGGTGATAGCTCGCTGTCGGCGGCACGGTTGCCGGTTTCGCTGGTCGTGAACGGCGGCGTGGTCTCGGCGACGGCGTGCAACGCGCGCGGGATCGCCCTCTCCACCGCGGTGGGCGAGGCGGTGGGCCGTTACCTGCTCGGCGGAGAGCGCCCGCCCGTGCCCGTGCTGGGCGACGGCGGCCGCGCGAGCGCCCGTCTGCAATCGCGGCTCAGCCGCTTCTATCCCCATTTCGCGCCGCTGCTCGACTGGCTCGACACGCAGCGCTCCCATGGCTGAGGATATGATGGCCAATCTGATCGAAGAGATGTTCGCCTGGTGGAACGAGGCGATGCGCGAGCCCGCCGGCCTCACCGCCGGGAGCTTCTCCCGCTATTATACCGACGACGCGCGGCTCGTCGTGAACGGCAATCTGCGCGCCTGCGGGCCGGAGGCGCTGGCGGCCCATTATCGCGGCGTCGCCGCGCGGTGCGACGAGGTGGCGATGGTGCTGCCGGTGGAAGAGGCCTTTGCGACGGCGGACCGCGCCTTCGTCCATTGCCGCACACATGTCGTGATCGACGGCGTGGAGGCGGCCGAGGAGGCGATGGCCTATGCCGTCGTCGAGGATGGCCGGATCGCGCTGCTGCGCGTCGTGTCGCTTTCGGTCTGAACGGAGCCTGCCATGGTCGCCCTGTCCCGCCGCGTCACCGGCACCTCGCGCAAGAGCTACGGCATGTACGAACAGGCACTCGGGCTCGCCGCCCAGGGGGTCGATCTCGTGCATCTGGAGTTCGGCCGCCCGATCCACGACACGCCCGCGCACATCAAGCAGGCGACGATCGAAGCGCTCAACGCCGGGCATGTCCACTACAGCGACATGATGGGGGAGCGGGCCTTTCGCGAGGCGCTCGCGGAAAAGCTGCGCCGCTTCAACCGCATCGAGGCGGATCCGGCCGAGATCCTCGTCACCAACGGGCTGACCCAGGGCAGTTTCGCTGCCTTCATGGCGCTGATCGATCCGGGCGACGAGGTGATCCTGCTCGATCCCTATTATCCCCAGCATGTCGGCAAGATCGAGATGGCGGGCGGCCGCATCGTCACCGTGCCGCTCGATTGCGACGCGAATTTCGCGATCCGCGCCGATTGGATCGAGGCGGCGGTGAGCCCGCGCACGCGGATGATCGTGATCGTCAACCCCGCCAATCCCACCGGCCGCGTCTATAGCGAGGAGGAGCTTTCGGCGCTGGCCGACGTCGCGATCCGCCACGATCTCGTCGTCGTCTCGGACGAGGTTTACGAATATATCACCTTCGATTCTGCCGAGCATGTCAGCATCGCCGCGCTGCCGGGCATGAAGGAACGCACCGTCTCGCTGTTCGCCTTCACCAAGGCCTATGCGATGGATGGGTGGCGCCTGGGCTATGCCGTCGCCGACTCCCGACTCATGCCTGGCCTCCTCAAGGTCTCGACCAGCGCCGTCACCCACGTCAATGCCTTCATCCAATATGGCGGGCTCGCCGCGGTAACCGGTCCGAGCGGCCCGATGACAGCGATGGTCGAGGATGATCGCGCCAAGCGCGATCTCGTCGTGCGGCGCCTCAATCAGATGCCCGGTGTCCGATGCTCGCTTCCCGAGGGCACCATCTATGCCTTTCCGGACATCCGCGGCACCGGCATCGGGTCACAGCAGCTGGCGGAGCGGCTGCTTCACGAAGCCCATGTCGTGGTCGAGGCCGGAAGTTTCTACGGGCCCGGCGGCGAGGGGTATCTGCGGCTCTGCTTCGGCTCGGAATCGGCCGAGCGGATCGAGGTCGCGCTCGATCGCATGTCGCGGCTGTTCAACCGTCTCTGAACCGCTCCGGTCCGGCTCGCTCAGGAGCGCGTGCGCTGCAGCGAGCGGGCCGCCGCCAGGAAGGCGGCGGTGAACAGCAGATGGATCACGAGGAAGCCCTTGGCCGCGCTTCGTGCCTCGCCGCTCGCCACGCCCCACAGGTCGTTCGCCGCGACGGCGCCGAAACCGACGATATTGGCGAGCATGACGGCGCGCAGCGCCATCGGTTCGGCATTCCTCGAAAGCCAGTTCAGCACCGCGATGCCGAGAAACGGGCCGCCGAGCAGGCGCAGCAGCGCCAGCAGCTCGGGGCGCGCATCCAGCGGCACGGCCCCCCGGCCGAACTCGAGCGGAAACGCCGTCAGCGCGAGCCCCACTGCGGCGAGATAGAAGGCGGAAAGGCTGAGCGTCGATTTCGCCATTAGCGCCATCCTTCGGCTGATCATCCTCGCCCGATCCTATCGCGTTTTTCCGGGCATTGGAGACCTCCCCCGCGCGCCGTTCCGCCGCGATGCTCGACACCCCATTGCCCCGCGCTCATAGATGCTTTAAGCCTAAAGCAAATAAGGAGGCGCCGCATGCGGGTGGCATGTTTGGGTGGTGGCCCTGGTGGGCTCTACTTCGCGATTTCGATGAAGCTGCGCGATCCCTCGCACGAGATCGTCGTGGTGGAGCGCAACAAGGCCGGTGATACGTTCGGCTGGGGCGTGGTCTTTTCCGACCAGACGCTCGCCAATCTCACTGCCAACGATCCGGTGAGCGCCAAGACGATCGCCGCCGAGTTCGCCCATTGGGACGATATCGAGGTGGTGATCGGCGATCATGTCGAACGCTCCGGCGGTCACGGCTTCATCGGCATCGGCCGCAAGCGGCTGCTCAACATCCTGCAGGATCGCGCCCGTGCGCTCGGCATCCGGCTGGAGTTTGAGACCGAATTCACCGGCGATCTCGCGCCCTGGGCGGATTACGACCTGATCGTCGCGTCGGACGGCGTCAACAGCCGCATCCGCGATCAGCATGAGGAGCGTTTCGGCGTCGACATCGAAACGCGTGCGAACAAGTTCATCTGGCTGGGCACGCCGCGCCTGTTCGAAGCCTTCGCCTTCTTGTTCGAGAAGACCGAGGCGGGCTGGATCTGGGCGCACGCCTACCGGTTCGACCAGACCCGGTCGACCTTCATCGTCGAATGTTCCGAGGCGACCTGGAGGGGCCTCGGTTTCGACCGGATGGAGCAGGATGAGGCGATCCGCGCCTGCGAACGCATCTTCGCGCGACATCTCAAGGGCGAGCCCCTGCTCACCAATGCCGGCCACCTGCGCGGCTCGGCCGCGTGGATCAACTTCCGGCGCGTGCTGTGCGAAAGCTGGTCGTTCGACAATGTCGTGCTGCTCGGTGATGCCGCCCACACCGCTCATTTCTCGATTGGTTCGGGTACCAAGCTGGCGTTGGAGGACGCGATCAAGCTTGCCGAGGTGATGAATCGAAGCCCGATCGTCGATCGGGGCGGCATGGCCGCGGCGCTCGCCGAATATCAGACGGAGCGCCACGTCGAAGTGCTCAAGATCCAGAACTCGGCGCGCAACTCGACCGAGTGGTTCGAGACGCTGGATCGCTATGTTGGCTTCGCGCCCGAGCAGTTCGCTTATTCGCTGCTCACCCGCTCGCAGCGGGTAAGCCACGAGAATCTGCGGCTTCGCGATCCCAAATGGCTGGACCATATCGAGCGCTGGTTCGCGGCCCGCGCCGGCTTCAACCGCACGGACGCGCCGGCGCCGCCGATGTTCACCCCCTATGTGCTGCGTAACCTGCGCCTGCCGAATCGGATCGTGGTCTCGCCGGTTCTGACCTATGCGGCGCATCCGGATGGATGCCCGGGCGATTTCCATCTCGTCCACTATGGCGCCAGGGCACTCGGCGGTGCCGGCCTGATCGTCACCGAGATGACGGCAGTGTCCTCGGACGGGCGAATCACACCAGCCTGCCCCGGCCTTTATGACGAAGCGCACGTCGCTGCCTGGCGCCGTGTCACTGATTTCGTCCACGCCAATGGCGAGGCCCGGATCTGTGTGCAGCTCGGCCATGCCGGTCCGCGCGGATCGACGCACCCGGATCCGCATCGGCCGGATCGGCCGCTGGCGGAAGGCGGATGGGCGCTGATCGCCGCCTCCGATCTCCCCTATCGGCCCGGCGCGCAATGCCCTGCGGCGATGGCGCGTGCCGACATGGAGCGCGTCTGCCGCGATTTCGCGGCGGCCGCCCGGCGCGCAGCGGATGCCGGTTTCGACATGATCGAGATCCAGGCCGGCCATGGTTTCCTGCTTTCGAGCTTCCTGACGCCGCTCATGAACAGGCGCGCGGATGCGTTCGGCGGCAGCTTCGAAAACCGCCTGCGCTTCCCCGTCGAGGTGGTCCGCACGGTGCGGGCGGCCTGGGGGGAGGAGCGGCCGCTCGCCGTGCGGATCTCGGCCCATGACTGGGTAGGCGAAGCCGGCATCACGCCTGCCGACGCGGTGCGCGTCTCGGCCGCGCTGCGCGAAGCGGGCGCCGATCTGATCGACGTCTCCTCGGGCGAGACCTCCGCAGACGCCCGGCCGGTTTACGGGCGGATGTTCCAGACGCCGTTCGCGGACCGGATTCGCAACGAGGCCGATTGCCCGACCATGGCGGTGGGCAACATCTTCGAGCCTGACCATGTCAACTCGATCCTTGCTGCCGGCCGCGCCGATCTGGTGGCGCTCGGACGGCCGCATCTGGCGGATCCGCACTGGACATTGCGGGCTGCGGCGGAAGCCGGTTACCGGGACCTGGCCATTCCGCCTCTGTATCGGCTCGGCCAGGTACAGCTTGCGCGGACCTTGCAACGACGCGCGGACGCTGCATGAGAGGGAGATTCGCCGCGCGACAGGGCGGCGGAGGGGAGCGATGAATGGCGATCCGCGAAAAGCATGACGGGAAGCTCGCCGGCCGCATGGACGTGCGCGTCTGGCTGCGGCTGCTGAGCTGCTCGACCACCATCGAGAAGCGGCTCCGGCGGCGCTTCGCCGACCGATATGATACGACGCTGCCGCGCTTCGACGTGCTGGCGACGCTGGAGCGGCATCCGGACGGCGTGACCATGGGGGAGCTTTCCCGCGCCCTGCTCGTCTCCAACGGCAATGTGACCGCGCTGGTTCGGCAGCTGGAAGGGCAGGGGCTGGTCTCGACCCGCTCGCCCGACGACGATCGCCGCGCTTCCATCGTGGCGCTCACCGAGCAGGGGCGCTCTCATTTCGCCGAGCTGGCGGCCGCCCATCATGGCTGGATCAAGGCGATGTTCGCGGGGGTGCCGGCGGCGGAGCAGCGCGCGCTCTACGATCTGCTCGCGACGCTCAAGGCCTCGATCGCCGCCGAGGCCACCGACGAGGAGAGGCAATGACTTTCGTTTCGCGCCAGTCCGTCCGCTTCGCCCATGTCGATCCGGCCGGCATCGTCTTCTATCCGCGCTATTTCGAGATGCTCAATGCGGCGGTCGAGGACTATTTCGCGCAAGGTGTCGGTGTCGATTTCGCCGTGATGCATCTGGAGCGGCATCTCGGTGTACCCACGGTGAAGCTGGAGACCGAGTTTGCCGCGCCGAGCCGGCTCGGCGACGTGCTCGATTTCCGGATCGAGGTGATGCGCGTCGGCCGCAGCTCGGCGGATCTCGCGGTGGAGGTGCGCTGCGGCGCCGAGACGCGCATCCGCGTCCGTCTGGTGCTGGTGTGCATGGATCTGAAGACCGGGCGGCCGGAAGCCTGGCCGACGGATATGCGCCCGGTTCCGGCGGTGGAGGCGGCCTGAGGCGCCGCCCTCGGCCACGTCAGTCCCGTCCTCGTCGCGAGGATTTCGTTGTGCCATGCGCCTCGATGCCGGCCGGTCAATAGTCCCGACGGGGGTAGCGATGGGGTAGCCCCCGTCGCCGCCTCGTCGGTGAGGAAGCGCCCGTGGTGCTCCACCCTGACCCGGCGGTCACGCGAACCGCGGCATTGTTCCCGCAATCGACTCGCCGGGTAAGGGGATTCGACCGCGCAAGGCTTCGGGCGGGCAGAAGCATGTTCCGTACCGCGGGGTGGTCGAAGCCAGGCGGTCCTCCCTTCGGCGGTGCGGGGCCGGGCAAGCCGACACCAAGGACTTCAGGCATCGATCCGACGGCGGCGATCTTGTCCGGCTCCCGAACTTTATATACGAAACATATACGAATCATCTATACGCATGAAGGATGGTCAATGGGTATCGTCAACATCGAGGACGAGCTGCACGAGCAGCTGCGTAAGGCCAGCAAGGCCTCCTATCGGTCGATCAACGCGCAGGCGGCCTTCTGGATCAGGATCGGCATGCTCTGCGAACTGAATCCTCAGCTGACGTTCCAGCAGATCGTCATCCGGGAACTCAGGGAGGCGGGGGTGGATCCTGCCGAGGTGAGCGTTCCCGCCGAATGATCAAGTCGGCTGCCGAGATCGAGCTCATGGCCGAAGCGGGCCGTCTGCTGGCGTCCGTATTCTCCTGTCTCGACCGCGAGACCCTGGCCGGGCGGACGACGATGCAGATCAATGACCTCGTCGAGACCATGATCGTCGATCGTCTCGGCGCCCGGCCGGCGAGCAAGGGCCAATATGGCTATGGTTTCGTCCTCAACTGCTCGAGGAACGCCGTCGTCTGCCATGGCGTCCCGTCCGCCGAGGAGCTGGTGCGGGACGGCGATATCGTCAATTTCGACATCACTCTCGAAAAGAACGGCTTTATCGTGGATTCCAGCAAGACGTTCCTGATCGGGAATGTCTCGGCCGCGGCGCGGCGGCTCGTGCGGACGACCTATGAGGCGATGTGGCAGGGCATTCGCGCCGTCCGGCCCGGCGCTCGGCTGGGTGATGTCGGCCATGCGATCGAGCGCCATGCCAAGCGCGCTGGCTATTCGATCGTGCGGGAATATTGCGGGCACGGCATCGGACGGGAAATGCACGAAGAGCCCCAGGTGCTCCATTTCGGAAAGCCGGGAACCGGCTTGGTGCTCCGCGAGGGCATGGTTTTCACGATCGAGCCCATGGTGAATCAGGGCCGAAGAACGGTGCGAACCGAAGACGACGGGTGGACCGTCGTCACCGTCGACGGGAAACTCTCGGCGCAATTCGAGCATACCGTCGCGGTGACCCGCGACGGCGTGCGCGTCTTGACGCTGCGGCCCGACGAGAGGCCGCCGGCGCATAGGTGAAGGGGCTCCCGCCGGACAAGCCGGCCTCGGCGACGGCAATCATAAGCCCGTTGCCGTCGGGCAGGGAGGATCAGCCCGCGACCACCGGATGGCGCAGCGTGCCGATGCCGGTCACCTCCGCGACGATCGTGTCGCCCGGCCACACCCATTCCTGCGGGTCCCGGCCCGCGCCGACGCCCGCCGGGGTGCCGGTGGCGATGATGTCGCCCGGCTCCAGGGTGATGCCCTGGCTGATGTCCGAGATCAGATAATCGACCTTGAACAGCATGTAGCGGGTGTTGGAGCGCTGCTTCTCGACGCCGTTGACGGTCAGCCAGAGGTCGAGCGTCTGTGGATCCGGAATCTCGTCGGCGGTGACGATGCAAGGGCCCATGGGGCAATAGCTGTCCTGCCCTTTGGAATAGATCCACTGGCCGGCGCGGCGGTTGTCGCGGGCGCTCATGTCGATCAGCACGGTATAGCCGAAGACGTAGTTCAGCGCGTCCTCGGTCGCCACGCGGCGGGCGGTGCGCCCGATCACCGCGCCCAACTCCACTTCCCAATCGAGCTGCTGGGTGATGTCGCCGCGATGGACGACGGGATCGCCCGGGCCGATCACCGTCGTCGGCGGCTTGGAGAAGATCACCGGCTGCTTGGGCAGGTCCTTGGAGGTGTCGAGCGAGCGGGCGCTTTCCTCGACATGCTCGACATAGTTGAGGCCGATGCCGAAGATGTTCTTGCGCGGGCGGGGGATTGGGGCGAGCAGAGTGACGTTGACCAGCGGCAGCGCGCCGCCGACCGGCCAGCGCCCCTTCGCCTCCTCCATCAGCGCCTTGAGCTCGGCGAGCGCGACCGGACCGAGATCGATGAAATCGAGCATGCGCGAGGGCAGCGGCACGCCGGCGCGCGCGCCGAGCTTCGCGACGTCGATGACGAGATCGCCGGCGAGCACGCCCAGGCGCGCTTCCGCCTCGACCGAGGCACGATAGGTGACGAGACGCATGGGGGTCCTTTCTCGGGAATTGGGGGATGGGTGGGACGTTTGCCCGTTCCTGTTGCCCGCTCATCCTGAGTAGCCATTGAGCCTGGCGAAATGGCGTATCGAAGGATCTGCGATGGTGCCAGCCCTTCGATACGCGTCTTCGCCGGGCTCAGCCGCTACATATGAGCGGTTTGGAAGGCGGTGCGAGGCGACTCTCTCTCAATCCAATATCGGCTGGTGGCCGCCGTTTTCCGCCAGGCCTTCGGCGCGATAGAGGCCGAGGGCGTGCATCACCGGCAGGTCGTGGAAGGAAAAGAGGCAGGCATCCTCGCTCGCCGAGCCGTTGACATGCTCGTGCCACATCCAGGAAGGAACCACGAAGATATCGCGTTCCTTCCAGTCGAGCCGCTTGCCGTTCACGATCGAATGGCCCGATCCCTTCGCGCATTGATAGACGAAGCTGCCCACCTCGCGATGCGCCTTGGTGTGCTCGCCGGGGCGCAGCAGCTGCATCGATGCGCCCATCGTCATCATCGGCGGGCCGCCGGTCACCGGGTTCACATAATCCATGTGGATGCCGTCATAGGGCGATCCGTCGGTGACGGAGGCATAGTGCAGCAAGGCTTCGTAGGTCGGGTCCCATTCATATTTGAGCAGCGGCGAATAGCGCTTGGACCAGCTCTCGCCGGCGGGGCGCAGCGCGGGGCTGCCCCACTTCATCGTCGAATCGTCGATCGGGAAGGAGATGGCCTGCTGCAGATCCGGATGGACCTCGTAGAAATTGGCCTCGAGCGCGTTCATCAGCGGGATGTCGAGCCCGTCCTGCCAGAGGCAGACGGTACCGCTCTCGTCGACGCCGTGCTCGTGCCAGGTGCCGTTGGGAGTGAGCACGAAATCGTTGCGGCCGAGCGTCATCTTGTGTCCGTCGACATTGGTGAAGGCGCCCGATCCTTCCATGATGAAGCGCAGCGCGGAGGCGGAATGGCGGTGGCTCGACGCGCATTCGCCGGGAGCCATCACCTGGATGCCGGAATAGAGCCAGCCGACCGCGGCGGTGACCGCCTCGCGCCCCGGATTGGCGAGATAGACGACGCGGCGGCCCGCCTGCTCCGGCGTCACCAGATCGAGCGCGCGGAGGACGTGGGGTTTCAGCCGCTCATAATGCCAGACCACCGGTACCGAGTCCGACGCGGGCTCCCACGGCTCGATCTTGTTCGCGACTGTCCACAGCGCGCCGGCGTGCTGGCTCTCCAGATCCCTGTAGAAGTCGAGCAATTCGGCCGTGTCCGCGACGTTGGCCCGGCCGGCCACCTCCTCGCGATACTGATCGTAGCTCTGGCTCGCCATCGGCCTCGCATCCTTCTCATCGAGTTGTTATAGGCTTAAAATATATTGCGCGCTGCTGTCAATGCGGTGCACAAGGAGCGAATATTCCACCGGAGGTTGGCATGAATCGATACAGGGCAGCGGTGGTTCAGGCGGGGTCGGTTCCGTTCGATCCGATGGCCTCTGCCGCGAAGGCCGGCCGGCTGGTGCACGAGGCAGCAGCTGGCGGCGCGCGGCTCGCGGTTTTCCCCGAGGTGTTTCTGGGCGGCTATCCCAAAGGCGATTCCTTCGGCACGCCGGTCGGCATGCGCAAGCCCGAGGGGCGCGATGCCTTCCGCCGCTATCACGACGGCGCCGTGGACCTCGACGGACCGGAGGTCGCGCTGGTCGCCGAGGCGGTGAGGGAAACCGGCCTGTTCGTGGTGCTCGGCTGCCTGGAGCGGGACGGCGGCACCCTCTACTGCACCGCGCTCTTCCTTGACGGCGACAGAGGCGTGATCGGCAAGCACCGCAAGCTTATGCCGACGGGCGCGGAGCGGCTGATCTGGGGCTTCGGCGACGGATCGACCATGCCGGTGTTCGAGACCTCGCTGGGCCGTATCGGCGCGGTGATCTGCTGGGAAAACTATATGCCGGCGCTGCGCCTCGCGATGTATGACAAGCGCATCTCCATCTATTGCGCGCCGACCGCGGACGATCGCGACACCTGGGCGCCCTCGATGCAGCATATCGCGCTGGAGGGCCGCTGCTACGTGCTTTCCGCCTGCCAGCACATCACCCGCCGCGCCTTCCCGGCCGACTATGAATGCGCGCTCGGCGACGATCCGGAGACGGTGCTGATGCGCGGCGGCAGCGTGATCGTGAGCCCGCACGGTGCGATCCTGGCCGGGCCGGACTTTTCGGGCGAGACCATCCTCTACGCCGAGATCGACCTCGGGGAGGTGGTGCGCGGCAAATATGATTTCGACGTGGTCGGCCATTATGCGCGGCCCGACGTGTTCCGCCTGACGGTCGACGAGGCGCCCAAATCCGCCGTCGTCCGGCACGGCTGAGGCCGCTCATGCAGTTCGACATGCGAACGCTGCCGAAGGCGAGCCGGTATAAGATTCTCGGCTCATGCGTCACGCCGCGCCCGATCGCATGGGTCACGTCGCTTTCCGCCGATGGCGTGCCGAACGCTGCGCCCTATAGTTTCTTCAACGTGCTGGGAGACGCGCCGCCGACGATCGCGCTCGGTCTGCTTGCCCATGGCGAGGGGCGGCTCAAGGATACCGCCGCGAACATCCGCGCGACCGGCGAATTCGTCATCAACCTGGTCGACGAGACTCACCGGCGGGCGATGAACGTGACGTGCATGGATGCGCCGCCGGAGGTGGACGAAATGGTCTGCGCCGGAATCGCCGTCGAGCCCAGCAAGGTCGTGGCCCCGCCGCGCATCGCCACCGCGCCGGTGAGCTTCGAATGCCGCGTGCTGCACGCGCTCGAGACCGGCCCCAACCAGATTGCGGTGATCGGCGAGGTGCTCTACGCGCATGTGCGCGACGAGTTCATCCTCGATCCGGAACGGCTCTACATCGATGCTCCCGCGATGCGCCTCATCGCGCGCATGCACGGCGCCGGCTGGTATGCCCGACAGACGGACCTGTTCCAGATGGAACGGCCGAGCTGGTCTTCCTGGACGGCGCAGCAGGAGCGGGCGGAAGGCTGACGAGAACGGGAATCGGGCGCGAGAGACGCGGGCCGCGCCTCACCCGCGGGCCGGCGGCTCCCAGAGCTCGACGGCATTTCCCTCGGGATCGTGAACCCGCGCGAAACGTCCGGTTTCGGGTGAATCCCATTCCGGGTCGGTGACGATTGCGATGCCGGCTTCGCGCAGGCGGCCGAGCAGCGCATCGATGTCGGTCACGCGCAGGTTGAGCATCCATTGCTTGCCTGCGGGCAGATAGTCGGTGTCCGCACGGAAGGGGGCGAAGACCACTGGGCCGCCGGCTGCGTTCCAGCACCATGGCTCCGGCTCGCCCATATCCTCGGCGCTGCAGCCGGCGCCGACGCCGAGGTGATCGCGATACCAGAGCGCTAGCGCCTCGGGATCGGCAGCGCGGAAGAAGAGGCCGCCGATCCCGAGCACGCCCATGGTCAGCGCGCCTGGGGCGCTGCGGCGCTGGGATCCAGTGGCAGGCCGCCGAGCTGCGTCACAAGCTGCTTGTAGGCATCGAGATAGGCGAGCACGAGCACCTGGCCGATATCGGTGTTCTGGTAGCCGCCGCCGCCGGCTGCAGCGAAGCCGCCCCACCAGCCCGCACCGCCGCCGCCGCCGAAGCTCACGTCGGACTTGCGGGCGTAGCCTTCGGTCAGCCGCTCCTGCTCGGTGGTCCGGGCGTTGACCAGCGTGAGCGTGACGTTCGCTTCCTTCTTGCTGACCCGCAGGCCGCCCAGCAGGCCGCCGACGGTGCTCCCGCCGAGGAAGCCGCCGAGCGCGGCGCCGAAATTGCTGCCGCCCGAATCGCTGTTCCGGCTCACGATATCCGGCACGATGAAATAATCCGCAGCCTTCACCTGGCGGCGGCCGATGTTCGATCCCGCCTGCAGCTCGCCCGAATCGGCAAGCGCCCGCTCGATGTTGCGGCTGGCCAGGCCTTTGTTGCGGTCGACCAGGCCGAAGCAGCCGGACTTCATCACGAAGACCTTGATCACCGCCTCGGGCGAGCCCAGGCCGAGCGGCTGCCACCAATTGGTGTCGGGCTCGACGATCGCGACGGTCCCGAGCCGCTTGGTGCAGATCGGAATCTCCGCGACGCCCTTCTCCTGCGCCTTGCGCCCAGATGACTTGTCGGCGGCGAAGGCCATTGCCGAATTGAACAGCAGCGCCGCGATCACCGGCGCGGCAGCGAACTTACGAAGACGCATAATTTCCCCCAAGGGCTCTGTGAAAGAGAGGCCGCGCTTAGCCTTAGCCCAATCGGGGCGGCTATGCCATAAATCACAGTGTCGCGATATTTTGGCGGGCACACCGAGGGATTGGCTGCGACATCCTCTCTTGCTCCCTCCCGGATTGCCGCGCGGCCATCGCGCCCGACGGGGAAGGAGGCGGAGTTGCCTGCCGTCTCGAAGGCGCGTCTCAAAAGCGCGCCAACATCCTCTGATCCGTGCTTTAAGGCTGCCATGGTCGCCGACTCGCACGAGCTCGAACTTCCGCCGGTCGTGGCGAACTGGTTCGCGGCGAAGGGATGGACGGTCCGGCGTCACCAGCGCGCGATGCTCGCCGCGGCGCGTGCAGGCCGCGATGTGTTGCTCGTCGCGCCCACCGGCGCGGGCAAGACGCTGGCGGGCTTTCTGCCGAGCATCGTCGATCTGGCAGAGCGCCCGATGGATCGACTGCACACCGTGTACGTCTCTCCGTTGAAGGCGCTTGCCGTCGATGTGCGGCGCAATCTGCTCGAGCCGATCGAGGAGATGGGGCTGCCGATCCGAGTGGAGACGCGCACCGGCGACACGCCGTCGGACCGGAAGGCGCGGCAGCGCGCGCGGCCGCCTGAAATGCTGCTGACCACGCCCGAATCGTTGAGCCTCCTGCTCTCCTATCCGGACAGCGAAAGCCTCTTCGCGACGCTGCGCCGCGTGGTGATCGACGAAGTGCATGCGTTCGCCAACCAGAAGCGCGGCGATCTTCTCGCGCTCTGCCTGTCGCGGCTCCAGCGGCTTGCGCCGGAGATGCGCCGCGTCGCCCTTTCGGCCACGGTGGCGGATCCGGATGCCTACCGCGCCTGGCTCGCGCCGGCAGGGGAGATCGATGCCGTCGACCTCGTCCGGGGGGATCCGGGCGTTGCGGCACATATTTCGATCCTGTTGCTTGAGGATGCCGTACCCTGGTCGGGCCATTCCGCGCGCTACGCGGCCGAGCGGGTGATGGACGAGATTGCCCGTCATCGCACCACCATCGTCTTCTGCAACACCCGTGCGCTGGCCGAGCTCATCTTTCAGGATCTCTGGAAGGTGAATGTGAAGGGGCTGCCGATCGGCATCCACCATGGATCGCTGAGCCGCGAAGCGCGACGCAAGGTCGAGGAGGCAATGGCCGCAGGCAGGCTGCGCGGCTTGGTCGCGACCGCCAGCCTCGATCTCGGCGTGGACTGGGGCGATGTCGATCTCGTCATCCAGATGGGTGCGCCCAAGGGCTCGTCCCGTCTGCTGCAGCGGATCGGACGCAGCAATCACCGGCTCGATGAGCCGTCGGAGGCGCTGCTCGTGCCCGGCAATCGCTTCGAATATCTGGAGGCGCGCGCGGCGCTCGATGCGATCGACGAAGGCGAGCTTGATCCCGACCTGTTCCGGCCTGGCACGCTCGACGTGCTCGCTCAGCACATCATGGCCTGCGCCTGCGCCGCGCCGTTCGCGGCGGCGCAGCTCTACGAGGAGGTGACCGGCGCCGCACCCTACTCGGGACTCGACCGTGCCACCTTCGAGCGGGTGCTCCGCTATATCGAATCGGGCGGCTACGCCCTCAAGGCGTATGATCGTTTCCGCAGGCTGACCCAGGCTGCCGACGGGCTTTGGCGAGTCACCCACCCCCGCTTTGCCGAGCAGCACCGGCTCAATGCCGGCATTATCGTCGAGGCGCCCATGGTCGAGGTGCGCTTCCGCAACGGCCGCGTGCTGGGCAAGGTCGAGGAGCTGTTTGCCGCCTCACTGACGCTGGGCGATACCTTCTTCTTCGCCGGCATGGCGCTGGAGGTGGAGCGGGTCGATGCCACCGATCTCGTCGTGCGTGCGACGAGCAAGTCCGCACGCATTCCGAGCTACATGGGCGCGCGGCTGCCGATATCGACCAACCTGGCGGCGCGGGTGCGGCGTTTGCTTCATGACAGCAGCGAATGGCCGCGCTTTCCCGCCGACGTGCGCGAATGGCTGGAGGTGCAGCACCGCCGCTCCGTGCTGCCCGGCCCGGATCAGCTGCTGGTGGAGACCTTTCCGCGCGAAGGGCGGCATTACATGGTCGCATACAGCTTTGAAGGTTGGAACGCGCATCAATCGCTCGGCATGCTGCTCACCCGGCGGATGGAGACGGCGGGGCTCATGCCGCTCGGTTTCGTCGCCAACGACTATGCGCTCGGCACCTATTCGCTGAAGCCGGTCACCGATCCCGCCGCCCTTTTCTCGCCCGACATACTGGAGGACGAGTTCGTCCAGTGGGTCCAGGGATCGGCGCTGCTCAAGCGGGCTTTCCGCGAAGTGGCGGTGATCGGCGGGCTCGTCGAGCGGCAGCAGCCGGGCAAGAAGAAAAGCGGCCGCCAAGTGACCTTCTCGACGGACCTGATCTATGATGTTCTCCGCCGCTACGAGCCCGATCATCTGCTGCTCCGTGCGGCCTGGGCGGATGCCCGCACGAAGATGACGGATGTCGGCCGTCTCGCCCATCTGCTCGATACCGCGGCGGACCGCATGGTGCATGTCGATCTCACCCATATCTCGCCTATGGCGGTGCCGGTGCTGGTGCTGATCGGTCGCGAGACGGTGGCGCAGGGTCTCGCCGACGATGCCCTGCTCGAGGAGGCGGAGCTGCTCGCCACGGAGGCGCTGCGCGAGGATTAGGGGCGTCAGCTTACATCTTCCCGTCGAGCCGCCGCCTCCCTCCGCCCTTGCAGCCGTCCTCCGCACCACCTTATAGCAAGACCATGGTTCGCCTTTCGTTCTGCGGTGTCGATTTCCTCGCCCTGCGTCAGGGCGCGTTGTTCTGGCCGGCGCGGCGGGCCTTGCTGGTGGCCGACCTGCATCTGGAGAAAGCGAGCTGGTACGCCTGCCGCGGCCAGATGCTGCCGCCATATGATTCGATCGCGACCCTCGCCGATCTCGCCACGCTCGTCGCCGAGACCGGTGCGCGCGAGGTCTGGTGCCTGGGCGACAGCTTCCATGATCGCGAGGGCGGCGAACGGCTCAGCGACCGCGCGCGCGATACGCTTGACGGGCTGACCGGCGTCACCGACTGGAGCTGGATCACCGGCAACCATGATGCCGGGCTCGCTGCCGACATCGGCGGACGCATCATGGCCGAGGCGGTGGTCGAGGGGCTGGTGCTGCGGCACGAGGCCGATCCTGGCGACGATCGTCCCGAGCTGTCCGGCCACTTCCATCCGCGCCTGCGCGTGCAGATGCGCGGCCGCAACGTCGCCCGGCGCTGCTTCGTGGCGGGAACGACCAAGCTGATCCTGCCGGCGTTCGGCGCGCTGACCGGTGGACTCGATGCCGGCGATCCGGCGATCTGCCGCGCCGTGGGCGAGCCGGCCCGGGCGCTGGTGCCGCTGGCGGACCGACTACTCAGCTTTCCGTTGGCGGCGTGAGGAAGGATTCGGCTGCAGGCACCCACTTCGTCATCCCGACGTTCGTCGGGATGACGAAGTGGGGCTTCACCCCCTGGCGTTCACCAGCACCGGCCGCTCGCGCCAGCTTCGCGGATAGAGCCGTTTGAGCGCCGCCACCTTGGGCAAATCGTTGCGCATGATATATGGATGGCGCGGATTCCGGGCGAGGAAGTCCTGATGGTAGGCCTCGGCTGGATAAAAGCCCTTGAAGGACTCGATCCGCGTCACGATCGGCGCGGGCCACAGCTGGGCTTCCGAAAGCTGGGTGAGATAGGCACGCGCGACCTTGGCCTGCGCTGGCGTCGTCGGGAACAGCGCGCCGCGATATTGGGTGCCCCGATCAGGGCCTTGGCGGTTGAGCTGGGTCGGATCGGCGACCACCGAGAAATAGATGCGCAGCAGCGAGCCATAGCTGACGACGCGCGGATCGTAGCGGATCCGCACGGCTTCCGCATGGCCGGTATCGCCGCCGCTCACCGTTTCGTAGTCGGCGGCGGTGCCCGGCCCGCCCGAATAGCCAGCGACCGCGCTGATCACGCCCTGCACACCCCAGAAGCAGCCGCCTGCGAGAACAGCGGTCCGGCTGCCCGCGCGGTCGGGCGGATCATAGATCGGTGCCGGCGCGGTGACGGCGCCTTCGGCGGCGATCGCCGTAGGGCGGGAGGGAAGCAGGCCCGCGGCGCCGAGCGCCAGGGCTGCAGCGGCGATGCCGGTTGCCCAGGTTCGGCTCATGCCTTGCCTCCCTTCGCCGGCACGAAGGCCAGCGCGACGCCATCCATGCAGTAGCGCTTGCCCGTCGGCGGCGGTCCGTCGTCGAATACATGGCCGAGATGGCCGCCGCAGCGCCGGCAGTGCACCTCGGTGCGCGGATAGCCGAGCTTGAGGTCGGTCGCGGTGGCGACCGCGCGGGGCAGCGGCCTCCAGAAGCTCGGCCAACCCGTGCCACTGTCGAATTTGGTCACGGAGGAGAAGAGTGGCAACCCGCATCCCGCGCACGCGAAGACACCCTTGCGATGCTCGTTCAGCAGCGGGCTCGATCCCGGCCGCTCGGTCGCGCCCCGACGCAGCACCGCATATTGATCCGGCGTCAGCCGCTTACGCCATTCCGCGTCGCTCAGCGTCACCTCGAATCGGCCACCGGCACCCGCCGCGCCGCCGGCAAGCAGCGAGAGGGCGATGATGCCGCAGCCTGCCAGCAACGCGCGGCGATTGAGATCCATGTTCGTCACTCCAGCCTGATCTGCCATCCTATACGGCAGGCAGGCTGGAATGGTTTCAGCGCAGCGCGGCGCAGGCCGTCTGGATGCGGTTGCAGGCCTCCGTGAGCAAGGCCTCCGAAGTGGCGTAGCTCACCCGGAATGCCGGCTCGAGGCCGAATGCGCCGCCATGGACGGCCGCGACATGGGCCTCGTCCAGGAAATAGTCGATCAGCATCTCGTCATTCTCGATGCGCACGCCGCCCGGGGTGGTCTTGCCGATCAGCCCGGAGACGTCGGGATAGACATAGAACGCACCTTCGGGGCGCGGGCAGGTGACGCCGTTGATCTGGTTCAGCATCGATACGACGAGATCGCGTCGGCCCTGGAACGCCTTGTTCCGCTCGATCAGGAAATCCTGCGGACCGTTGAGCGCCGCGGTGGCGGCCGCCTGCGCGATGGAGCAGGGATTGCTGGTCGATTGCGACTGGAGCTTGGCCATCGCCTTGATCAGCGGCGCCGGCCCCCCGGCGAAGCCGATGCGCCAGCCGGTCATCGCGTAGGCCTTGGAGCATCCGTTCACCGTCAGCGTTCGCTCGTAGAGATCGGGGGCGACCTGCGCGACGGTGGTGAACTCGAAGCCGTCATAGACGATATGCTCGTACATGTCGTCGGCCATCACCCAGACATGCGGGTGACGGCGCAGGACCTCGGCGAGCGCTTCCAGCTCGGCGCGTGTATAGGCGGCGCCGGAGGGGTTGGAGGGCGAATTCAGGATCAGCCACTTGGTCGCCGGCGTAATCGCTGCGTCGAGCTGCTCGGGCTTCAGCTTGTAATTCTGATCGGCGCCCGCTGCGATGAACACAGGCGTGCCGCCGGCGAAATTCACGATATCCGGATAGCTCACCCAATAGGGGGCGGGGATGATCACTTCGTCACCCGGATCGACGGTGGCGACCAGCGCGTTGAACAGCGTGTGCTTGCCGCCCACGTTCACGCTGATCTGCTGCGGCGTGTAATCCAGCCCGTTGTCGCGCTTGAACTTGGCAGCGATCGCCGCCTTGAGCTCGGCGGTGCCGTCCACATTGGTATATTTGGTCTTGCCCTGAGCGATCGCCTCGATCGCGGCAGCCTTTACGAACTCGGGCGTGTCGAAATCCGGCTCGCCGGCGGAAAGGCCGATCACGTCAATGCCCTTGGCCTTCATCTCGAGCACGCGGCTCGTCATGGCGAGGGTGGCGGACGGCTTGATGCGGCCGAGCGCGGCGGACGTGAGGCTCATGGGATCGCTTTCCAGGAATGAGGATGGCGGGCGCGCCTTTACCCCCGCATCGCGGGCGGGGCAACCGCCGGGTGCGCCTCGGCCAGCACCGCCGGCACCAGGCCGCGCAACGCATTGCCGACCAGGAAACCGCCGGCGAGCTCCTCCGTCCGCAAATCCGCTTCCACGGCCCGCCCCGCCGCGAGCAGCCGCTCCCGCAGGATGCCGGGCAGCAGGCCGCGCGCCAGAGGCGGCGTCACGAGCCGGCCGTCCCGCTCGACGAACAGGCTGGTGAAGCTGCCTTCGGTCAGGAAGCCATCGGGATCGTGGTAGATCACCTCCCAGGTACCGGCCTTGCGGCGCGCCTCGTCATGGAAGGCGCGATCGCTGGTCTTGTGCGCGAGGCGGAAATCCCGGGTGGCCACGGGGAGCGGCTGCACCGCGACCGGCACAGGCTGCCGCGGCCCTTCGGGCAGCGGGCGCACCTCGATCGCGATCGCCCCGCTCGGCGAGAGGCGCAGACGTATCCGGCGAGCCGCCGGAAGCGGGAAGGTCGCCGCCTGCAGCTCGTTGCGGGCAGCGTGGCGATCAAACGGGAAGCCGAATTCCGCGGCGGACCGCTTCATCCGTGCGAGATGGCGTTCGAGATCGGCGATCCCCTCGGCAGGATCGAAACGCATCGTCTCGATAAGGTCGAACGGACGCTGGCCTTCGGTCACATAGGCTCCCTTGGCGAGGCATTCCTGCCATTCGGCAGCGCTTTCGGAATCGGCGACGATGCCCGATCCCAGACCCAGTACGGCATGGCTTGCCCCCTTCTCTGCGACGAGCGTGCGGATCGCGACATTGAACGCGGCATTGCCCTCGGGATCAAGCCATCCGATCGAGCCGGTATAGGGCCCGCGTGGGGAAGCCTCTACCGCGGCGATCACCTCCATGGCGCGAATCTTCGGCGCGCCGGTCACCGACCCGCAGGGGAAGATCGCCGCGAGCACGTCGATCGCATCGCGGCCCGGCGCCAGGCGCGCGGCGACGGTGGAGGTGAGGGTGTGGAGCGTCGGATAGGTCTCGACCGTGAACAGCGCCGGCACGGTGACGCTGCCGGCTTCGGCGACGCGGGACAGATCGTTGCGGATGAGATCGACGATCATGAGATTCTCGGCCCGCTGCTTCGCATCGGCGACAAGTGCCGCGGCGGCTTGCCGGTCCGCCTCCGCATCGGTCCCACGCCCGACCGTCCCTTTCATCGGCCGGGCGGTGAGGAGCCCCTCGTCGAGCGTGAAGAACAGCTCGGGCGAGGAGGAGAGCAGCAGATGCTCGCCGGTGCTGACGATCCCGCCCCATCCCGAGCGGCTCGCCGTGCGCAACCGCGCATAGAGTGCCAGCGGATCGCCGGCGAAGGGCACGCGCGCACGGAAGCTCAGATTCGCCTGATAAATGTCGCCTGCCGCGATCCATTCCCGCACCCGGCCGAAGGCGGCCCCATAAGCAACCTCCTCGATCTCCGGCTGCGGTGGCCCCGCCCAGGCGCCGGCCGGATCGGGCAGCAGGCCCGCCGCCGCGGCGTCGTCGAGCAGCGTCACGCCCTCAAACAGGCCGAACCACAACAGCGGCGGCGCATCTGCCGCAGGGGGCGCGGCAAGCGGAGCCAGCCTGCCTTCCAGCGCAAGGCCCGCTTCGTAGGACAGCCAGCCAGCGGCGTGCAGCCCGGCGCGCGTCGCCGCGCGCAGCTCGGCAAGGGCCGGGGTGATATCGGCGGCCCGTCGTGCCGAGACGCGGCGCACCGGATTGCGATAGAGGCGGGCCGGCCCCGCATCGCTTGCGCGGGCATCGTCGAGCAGAACGAAAGGGCGCGTCGCGTCGAAAGCCATGGCTCAGCCCTTGCCCGCCGATTCGCCCGGTTGCAACTTCGCGTTCCGGCGGCCATCTCTCGGCCATGACCGAACCTGCGATGCCGCCCCTCAAGGCCGTGATCATCCCCGTCACGCCGCTCCAGCAGAATTGCACCCTGCTCTGGTGCACCAAGACGATGAAGGGCGCCTTCGTTGACGCCGGCGGCGATCTCGCCAAGCTCCGCAAGGTGGCGGCGGACCAGGGCGTGACGATCGAGAAGCTGCTCGTCACCCACGGCCATATCGATCATTGCGGCGGCACCGGCATTCTCGCCGAAGAGCTCGGCGTGCCGATCGAAGGGCCGCAGGAGGAGGATCGCTTCTGGATCGCGATGCTCGGCGAGCATGGCCGCGACTACGGCATCGAAGGCCGCCCCTTCGAGCCCGACCGCTGGCTCCGCGACGGCGATCGCGTGACGGTGGGCGAGCTGGTGCTGGAAGTGATTCATTGTCCCGGCCACACGCCGGGCCATGTCGTTTTCTATCATGCGCCTTCGCAGCTCGCGATCGTCGGCGACGTGCTCTTCCAGGGATCGATCGGCCGCACCGATTTTCCGCGCGGTGATCATGACGCGCTGATCCGTGCTATCACCGGCAAGCTCTGGCCGCTCGGCGGCGACACTCGCTTCGTTCCCGGCCACGGGCCGATGTCGACCTTCGCCCGCGAGCGGGCGACGAACATGTTCGTCGCCGATCAGGTGCTGGCGGGCGGCTGAGGCCCGACTCGCGATGCCGCCGCGCCGGTGCCGGACGGGCATCAGGGATGCGGGGCGGCAGGCACGGTGTAGGGAAGCCACAGCGCGTAGCCGGCGAGGCCGAGCAACACCAGCAGGGTAAGGCCGATTCCGGCACCGCGCATCCAGTTCCTGTCGCCGCGCTCCAACCCGAACGGATGCACCACCCGGCCCAATATATAAAGGATGCCGGCCACCCACAGCCAGGTCTTGGATGCCTGGGCGAGTTCGAGGAGCGCCAGCAGGATCAGGATGAAGGGCGTATATTCGACATAGTTGGCATGGGCCCGCATCCGCGCGATCAGGGTGGGATTGCCGCCGTCGCCGACCAGCACCTTCGCTGCCGCGCGAGCGCGGGCGGTGCGGATCGCCAGCCAGAAATTCACTATGGCGGCCGCCCCGGCGATGGTGAGCGTGATCGGTAACATCATTTATGGTCTCCCCTCTCTCTTGCGGACCTGCAATGCTTGCAACATACGCCGAAATCGCTATAGGGCCATGCGTTCGCGATGAGCCCGGCCGCCGGGTCCGCTGGCTTCGTGCCCGGATCGAAGGCGGCTAAGCTCGTCGCTTATTCTTTTTTGAACCGATTGGAACAGGTGCCGAGATGGCCGTCCCCAAGAGAAAAACCTCGCCCTCGCGGCGGAACATGCGCCGCAGCCATCATGCGCTGTCGGTCGAGGCGTTTCAGGAATGTCCGAACTGCGGCGAGCTGAAGCGCCCGCACAACCTCTGCTCGGCCTGCGGGCATTATAACGGTCGCGAGATCGTCCCCGCCGAAGCCTGAGGCACAGGGGGGAGCGGATACCGTGGGCGAAAGCACGCCGCGGATCGCTATAGACGCGATGGGGGGTGATGGCGGTCCGGCGGTGATGATCGCCGGCGCCGCGCTGGCGCGTAAGCGCTACCCAGGCCTCGCCTTCCGTCTGTTCGGCGATGAAGCGGCGATTCGCGCCGAGCTTGGCCGCCACAAGGATTTCGATGCCGAGGTGGTCCATGCGCCCGACCGGATCTCGGGAGAGGACAAGCCCAGCCAGGCGATCCGGCGCGCCAAGACGAGCTCGATGGGGCTGGCTATCGCCGATGTGAAGGCGAAGGGGTGCGGCGCTGCACTCTCCGCCGGCAACACCGGCGCGCTCATGGCCATGTCCAAGCTCGCGCTCCGCACGATGCCCGGCATCGATCGGCCCGCGCTGGCCGCACTGCTGCCGACGCTCGGCGACAATGATGTCGTGATGCTTGATCTCGGCGCGAACACCGAGTGCGACACACAGAATCTGGTCCAGTTCGCGGTGATGGGCGCCGCATACGCACGCACCGTCATCGGCCTTGAAAAGCCGCGCGTCAGCCTGCTCAACATCGGAACCGAGGAGCTTAAGGGCACCGACGAGCTCAAGGATGCGGCCGCCATCCTGCGTGAGGCGGATTTCCTGCCGATGCGCTTCACCGGCTTCATCGAGGCCGACCGGCTGGGTCGCGGGGAGAGCGACGTGATCGTCTCGGACGGTTTTTCCGGAAATATCGCGCTCAAGTCGGTCGAGGGCACTGCGCGCTTCGTCACCGATCTGCTGCGTCGCGCCTTCACCAGCTCGTTGCGATCCAAGGCGGGCTTCCTGCTCTCGCGCCCGGCGTTCCGGCTGCTCAGCGTGCATCTCGATCCGAACAACCATAACGGCGCGGTCTTCCTCGGGCTCAACGGCATCGTCGTGAAGAGCCATGGCGGCGCGAACGCGCAGGGCGTCGCCAACGCGATCGGCGTCGCCGCCTCGATGCTGGAGAACGACATCAGCCGCCGAATCGCCGACGATCTCGCCAATTTCCGTGCTCATGAGAAGCCAGCGGTGGCAGCCCAGTGACGCGCCGCGCCGTCATTGCCGGAACCGGATCCGCCTTGCCCCGGCGGTGCGTCTCGAACGACGAACTGGCCGAGACGGTCGATACCTCGGACGAATGGATCGTCGAGCGAACGGGCATCCGTTGCCGCTATATCGCGGCGGACGATGAAACCACCGGAACGCTGGCCACGGAAGCGGCGCGGCGTGCGCTCGAGGCGGCCGGCATCGCCGCCGAGCAGGTGAAGCTCATCGTGCTCGCCACCGCGACGCCGGATCAGACCTTCCCGGCGACGGCGACGAAGGTGCAGACCGCGCTCGGCATCGCCGACTGCGTGGCCTTCGACGTGCAGGCGGTCTGCTCGGGCTTCCTCTATGCGCTCGGCGTCGCCGAAAGCATGATTCGCGGCGGCACCGCGGACGTCGCGCTGGTGATCGGATCGGAAACCTTCAGCCGCATCCTCGACTGGGAGGATCGGGCCACCTGCGTCCTCTTCGGCGATGGCGCCGGCGCGGTCGTGCTGAAGGCAGAGGAGGGTGAGAGCGGCGTCCTTTCGGTCAAGCTCCATGCCGACGGCCGGCACAACCAGCTCCTTTACGTCGACGGCGGGCCTTCGACCACCGGCACGGTCGGCAAGCTGCGCATGAAGGGTTCGGAGGTTTTCCGCCATGCCGTCGTCAACCTGGCCGCCGTGCTGGGCGAGGCGTTGGCGGCGGTGGGCCTCACTCCGGCCGATGTCGACTGGGTGGTGCCGCACCAGGCCAACCGGCGGATCCTGGATGCCACTGCGCGCAAGCTCGGGCTGGCGGCGGAGAAGGTGATCGTCACCGTCGATCGTCACGCCAATACCTCCGCTGCTTCGGTCCCGCTGGCGCTCGATGAAGCGGTTCGTGACGGGCGCATCAAGCGCGGTGATCTGCTGGTGCTGGAGGCGATGGGCGGCGGCTTCACCTGGGGCGCCGCCGCGGTCCGTTACTGAGGCAAGCCCTTCGCGAATCGGGGGGTTTGCAGGCACGGCCGGCCACGATATGACTCCTCCGGGACTGCGGAGGGGACCTCGATGGCCGTTGCCGGAACCTTGACTCGGGCTGACCTCGCCGAATCCGTGCATCGCGAGATCGGCCTGTCGCGTGCCGAATCGGCCAATCTGGTCGAGCAGATCCTTGCCGCCATGTGCGAAGCGCTGTCGCGCGGCGAGAATGTGAAGATCTCCGGCTTCGGCAGCTTCATCCTGCGCGACAAGGGCGAGCGCGTCGGCCGCAATCCCAAGACCGGCGTCGAGGTGCCGATCGCGCCGCGGCGCGTGCTCACCTTCCGTGCCAGCCAGATGATGCGCGATCGCATCGTCAAGAGCGCTTGACCGGGGGCCGGATGGCGGAGGACAAGGCCGAAGGCGCGTTCCGCACGATCGGTGAGCTCTCGGATGAGCTGGGGCTGCCGCAGCACATCCTGCGCTACTGGGAAACGAAGTTCCCGCAGCTTCGCCCGCTGCAGCGGGCGGGGAACCGCCGCTATTACCGGCCCGGCGACGTCGAGCTGGTCAAGCGGATCGATGCGTTGCTCAACCGCGAGGGCTATACGATCAAGGGCGTGCAGAAGCTGCTGGCTGCCCGTGGCGGCAAGGCCGAGGCGGCAGCGGCGAGCGGCGCGCCGTCCGAGGAGGGTGCCTCGGGGCAACTGTCGCCTCAGATCAGATCCGAGCTGCGGGCGATCCGCGACGAGCTGATGCACGCGCTTGCGGGCGATTGACGAGCGGCGACTCGCGATCGGGCGCCCGACATGCGCCATTCGCATCCCTAGCGGACTGTGATAGGGGCGCGCCTATGGCTACCGCGATTCTCGAAGGCCGTCCTGTCGACGCCGCCGCCCTGATCGACGACATGGGGCGGCGCGCGCGCACCGCCGCGGCGGTGCTCGCCCGGACGCCCGCCGAGCGCAAGGCGGAGGCGCTGCGTGCCGCTGCGCGGGCGATCCGTGCGCATCGGGCGGAAATCCTCGCAGCCAATGCGGAGGATGTGACGAGGGGCGAAGCCGCCGGCCTTACCTCCGCGCTGCTCGACCGGCTGAAGCTCGATCCCAAGCGCCTCGAGGGGGTGGCTGCGGGGCTGGAGGCGGTCGCCGCACTGCCCGATCCGGTCGGCGAGCTGATTTCCGAAAGCCGGCGGCCCAATGGATTGGTGCTGCAACGTGTGCGGGTCCCGCTCGGCGTTGTCGGCATCATCTACGAGAGCCGTCCCAACGTGACGGCCGACGCCGGCGCGCTCGGGCTGATGGCAGGCAATGCCGTGATCCTGCGCGGCGGATCGGAAGCGATCGGGACGAGCCGTGCCATTCACGCCGCGCTGATCGAGGGGCTGCGCGAAGCGGGGCTGCCGGAAGACGCGATCCAGCTCGTGCCGGTCACGGATCGCGCAGCGGTCGGCGCGATGCTGAAGGCCACCGGTCTTATCGACATCATCGTTCCGCGGGGCGGCAAGGGGTTGGTCGCGCGGGTTCAGGAAGAGGCGCGGGTGCCGGTGCTCGCCCATCTCGACGGCCTTTGCCACACCTATATCCATAGTGCCGCCGATCCTGCCAAGGCGCTGGAACTCGCGGTCAACGCCAAGATGCGGCGAACCGGCATTTGCGGGGCCACCGAGACGCTGCTGATCGATTCCGCCTTTGCCGATCCGGCGCCGATCCTCGCGGCGTTGATCGAGGCCGGCTGCGAGTTGCGCGGCACGCAGCAGGTCCGTGCGATCGACGCGCGTGTCCGGCCGGCCGCGGAGGAGGACTGGGATACCGAATATCTCGACGCGATCTGCTCGATCGCCCTGGTCGATGGCATCGAGGCGGCGATCGCGCATATCGAGCGGCACGGCTCGCACCACACCGACGCAATCGTGACCGAAGATGCCGCCGCTGCGGAGAAATTCCTGAGCGAAGTCGATTCCGCGATTGTGATGGTCAATGCCTCGACCCAGTTCGCCGATGGCGGCGAATTCGGCCTCGGTGCGGAGATCGGTATTTCCACCGGCCGGATGCATGCGCGCGGCCCCGTCGCGCTCGAAGGGCTCACCACGTACAAGTGGCTGGTGCGCGGGACGGGCCAGACGCGCCCCTGATATGGGCGGCATACGGACCGGCCTGCTCGGCGGATCCTTCAATCCGGCGCATCGCACCCACCGCAAGATCAGCCTCGCAGCCGTGGCGGCGCTCGGGCTGGACGAGGTGTGGTGGCTGGTCTCGCCGGGCAATCCGCTGAAGGCGCACGCGCGCGACATGGCGCCGCTGGCGGCGCGCTACGGCTCGGCGCTGCGCATGGCCCGCCGCGCGCCGATCCGGCCCACAATCATCGAGCTCGATCTGCGTACCCGCTACACGGTCGATACGCTCTCCCGCCTTGTACGGCGCTATCCCCATCGCCATTTCATCTGGTTGATGGGATCGGACAATCTCGAGCAGTTTCCGCAATGGCGGCACTGGCGGCGCATCGCCCGGACGGTGCCGATTGCGGTGATCGTCCGAGAAGGCTATGATAGGAGGGCCCGTGCCGTAAGGGCGATGGGTTGGCTGCGGCGCTTCGTCCGGCCCGCAGGTCAGGCGCAGGAGTGGACGCACTGGAGATTGCCGGCGCTCGTGCAGTTGCGCTTTCGCCCCGATCCCGTCTCCGCCACGCGGCTTCGTGCCACGAACCCCGGCTGGCATGCCGATTATGCCGATAAGGCCCCGCGCGATCGCGTCACGCGCCGGGCGCTCCCCATGGAGGATCTTTGCCCAGTACCGCCGCTGCCCTAGGCAGCAAACCCGATCCCGTCGAAGCGCTGCACCAGCTGGTGCTCGCCTCGCTCGACGACGACCAGGCCCTCGACACCGTTTCCATCCCGTTGGCCGGCAAGAGCAGCATCGCGGATCATATGGTGATCGCGAGCGGCCGTTCCACGCGTCAGGTGGCCTCGATGGCGCACAAGCTCGTGGATCGTATCAAGGCCGAGACGGGCAAGATCGCCCGTATCGAAGGGTTGCCGACGGCGGACTGGGTGCTGATCGACGCGCAGGATGTGATCGTCCACCTTTTCCGTCCCGAGGTCCGCAGCTTCTATAATTTGGAGCGGATGTGGGCCTTCGGCGAGGCGCCGGGCGCAGCTTCCAGCGAAGCCTGACGGCACGTTGTTGCTGCACATCGTGGCTCGCGGGCGCATCGGGCGCGGGCCGGAAGCGGAGCTCGTCGATCGCTATGTGAAGCGGATTGGCTGGCCCGTCCGCATCACCGAGCTCCCCGACAGAGGCGGGCGTGTGCCGCCGCCCGAGCCTGGCGGGGTGATCGTCGCGCTCGACGAGAAGGGGCGGCAGCTCGGCTCGGTCGAATTCGCGCAGCTGTTCGGCCGTTGGCGCGACGATGGGCGCCGCGAGGCGCGTTTCCTGATCGGTGCGGCGGACGGGCTGACTCCGGCCGAGCGCGACAGCGCGGACCTCCTTCTCGCCTTCGGTACCGCGACCTGGCCGCATCTGATGGCGCGGGCGATGCTCGCGGAGCAGCTCTGGCGCGCCACCAGCATCCTCGCCAATCACCCCTATCATCGCGAGGGTTGAGCGCGATGCCCCGTGCGCTGCCGATCCTCGCCCTGGCGGCCCTGCTGTTCGCAGGCGGGAGCGCATCGGGTGAAAGCATCGGCGAGGAGAAACAGGCGTTGATCGTCGCCAAGCGCGATGCGGCGGCGGCCAAGGCGCGGTCGGCGCGCTATGAGGCCGAGTCCGTGCGCGCGACCGCGGCCGCCGCCAAGGCTCGAGCCCAGGCGGCGGCGGTTGCTGCCCGAATCCAGGCGGCGGAGGCCGATATCGCCGCGGCCGAGGCGCGCATCCGGATCATCGACGCCCTTCGCCGGGATCAGCGCGCCCGGCTGGCCGCACGGCAGGGGCCGATCGTCCGCCTCGTGGCCGCGCTGGAGGCAATCGCGCGCCGCCCGCCGGCGCTGGCGCTCGTTCAGCCCGGATCGGTGAGCGATGTCGCCCATGTTCGCGCTCTGCTCGGCGCCGCGCTGCCGGTGATCGCAGAGAGGACCGAGGGCTTGCGCGCCGAGGTCGAGCGCGGCCGCCGGCTGCGCGTGCAGGCGGACCAGGCCGTTTCCCTGCTCATGCAGGGGCAGGATCGGCTCCGCGCCGAGCGCGCCCATCTGCTGCGGCTTGAGGCAGAGCAGCGCCAGCGTTCGCAGGCGCTCACCGACAGTGCGATGATCGAATCGGATCGTGCCATCGCGCTCGGCGAGAAGGCGCGCGACATCGTGGAGCTGATGCGCGTGCTCAACGATCAGGCGGCCGTGCGCGATCGGCTGATCAGTCTCCCGGGGCCGCTGCTGCGTCCGGCGGTCCCGGGGCAGGCCCCGCCGCCGCCCGATCGGATCGCGGCGCCGGCGCTGGCACCGGATTATCGCCTCCCCGTGCTTGGCCAGATCGTCACCGGTCTCGGTGAGGTTTCCGAAGCCGGCATCCGCGCGCGGGGCCTCACCATCCGCGCGCGCGCGGGCGCGCAGGTGATCGCGCCCGCGGAGGGACGCATCATCTATGCCGGCCCTTTCCGCAGCTATGGCGATATCGTCATCATCGATCACGGCCACGGTTGGACGACGCTGCTCACCAGCCTGGCGACGCTGAGCGTGGCGATCGGCGATCAGGTCGATCAGGGCAGCCCCGTCGGCCGCGCGGGCGCGAGCCGGCCCATGGTGACGGTCGAGCTGCGCCATGGTGGCCGGCCCGTCGATATCACGCCCCTCGTCGGCAATGGCTGAGCGGCGACAGACGCAGGCCGGGCAGGTGCAGAATCCTATCGCATGGTGCGAAAAGCCGCTAGAAAGCGGCCAAAGACTCTAGTTTCGAAAGCTTGTTCATGGCGAGTCACCTGTTGCGTTCCCTCGGACTGCTCAGCGCCGTCGCGCTGATCCCGATCACGACCGCCGCGCTGGCGGTGCCCGATACCAACACGCTGCGCGAGATCGATCAGTTCGCCGACGTGTTCGAGAAGGTGCGCGCGCAATATGTCGACAAGGTCGACGACAAGACGCTGATCGAGGGCGCGATCTCCGGCATGCTGGGCGCGCTCGATCCGCACAGCAGCTACATGGATGCGCGCGACTTCAAAAACTTGCAGACGCAGACCGACGGCTTCTACGGGGGCCTCGGGCTTTCGGTCACGATGGAGGACGGCGCCGTCAAGGTGATCGCGCCCACCGAGGATTCGCCGGGGTACAAGGCGGGCATCAAGGCCGGGGACTATATCACCGATCTCGACGGCCAGCCGCTCTACGGCGCGACCCTGGATGAGGCGGTCGACAAGATGCGCGGCAATCCCGGCACAAAGATCCGGCTCACCATCGTCCGCCCCGGCCGCGACAAGCCGTTTGACGTCACGCTGACGCGCGAGATCATTCAGCTCAAGCCGGTGAAGTGGGAGGTCAAGGACCGCGTCGGCATCATCAACATCAACACGTTCACCAACCGCAACACCGCCACCGACGTGAAGGCTGCAATTGCCGGCATCGACAAGGCGATCGGCGGCAAGCCGCTCGGCTATGTCATCGACCTGCGCTCGAACCCGGGTGGCCTGCTCGATCAGGCGATCGACGTGTCGGACGTCTTCCTCGATCATGGTGAGGTGGTCTCGCAGCGCGGCCGCGAGAAGGGCGATATCGAGCGCTATTACGCGAAGCCGGGCGACATGGCCGAGGGGCTGCCGATCGTCGTGCTGGTCGATGCCGGCTCAGCCTCGGCCGCCGAGATCGTCGCTGGCGCGCTACAGGACCAGAAACGCGCGCTGGTGATGGGCGAGCGCAGCTTCGGCAAGGGTTCGGTGCAGAGCGTGGTGCCGCTCTCGGATGGCGCTGCGCTGCGGCTGACCACGGCGCGCTACTATACGCCGGCCGGCCGTTCGGTGCAGGAAGGCGGCATCGAGCCGGACGTTCCCGTGCCGCAGCTTTCCGATGCGGACTACAAGAGCCGCCCGCGCATCCGCGAGATCGATCTGCGCCGTCACTTCATCAATTCGGCGAAGGTCGACGACAAGGTGCTGGAGGATGACGGCAAGACCGATCCGCGATTCGCGGCGACGTCCACCGATCTCGCCAAGCGCGGCATCGACGATTACCAGCTCTATTATGCGGTGCAGACGCTTGCCCGGCTCGCCAAGGCCGATGGCGGCGGTGCGGTGAAGGCATCGCGCCGATAGGCGGCGGGCGGCAATGACCGATCTCGGCAAGGCCCGCGCGCTCGCGCTCGCCGCCCCAGCGCTCCTGCTCGGCGGAGCCTATGTCTCGCAATATTGGGGCCACCTCTACCCCTGCGAGATGTGCTGGTGGCAGCGCTATGCGCATATGGCCGCGCTGCTTCTCGCCTTGCTCGCCTATGCGCTTGCCCGCACAGCGGCGGCGCGGCCGGCGGTGCTGCTCGCCGCACTCGCCATCTTCGTCTCGGGCGGCATCGGCGCATTCCATGCCGGCGTCGAATATCATTGGTGGGAAGGCCTCACCACCTGCTCCACCAGTGCCGTCGGCGGATCGGCCGCCGACGTTCTCGCCGACATATTGGCGACCCCGACGATCCGTTGCGATCAGGCGCAATGGACGTTGTTCGGCGTTTCGCTGGCAGGCTATAACGCGATCTTCTCGATCCTCGCTGGAGCGGTGGTGACATGGCTGGCCCTGAAACGCTGAACCCGCTCCCGCCGCGCGCACCCGGAGGGCGCCGGTCCGACCGGGCAGCGATGCTGCGGGTCGATCAGGCGGGCGAATATGGTGCGACGCGGATCTATGCAGGCCAGCTCGCGGTGCTCGGCGATCGCGCGCCCTGCTCGCGCCCGATCGCGCGCATGGCGGCGCAGGAGGAGGCGCACCGGCAGCGATTCGACGCCATGCTCGCCGAGCGCGGCGTGCGGCCGACCCTGCTTCAGCCGGTTTGGCATGTCGCGGGCTTCGCGCTCGGCGCGGCGACCGCGCTGATCGGCCCCGAGGCGGCAATGGCCTGCACCGCCGCGATCGAGACCGAGATCGACCGTCATTATGGCGAGCAGCTCCAGGAGCTGGAAGGGGACGATCCGGAACTGGCCTCGGCGATCGCCGAGTTCCGGGCCGAGGAGGTCGAGCACCGTGACACGGCCATTCTGGAAGGCGCTGAGCGTGCGCCGGCCTATCCGCTGCTGACTGCCGCGATTCGCCTGGGCTGCCGTGCCGCGATAGGCTTGTCGAAACGAATCTGAGCTTTACCTTGCATGCCGGATGCGGCGAACGCCGCGCCGGAGGGGCGCTGACGACGTCGCGCCGGGCCTGGCCCATGCGTCGGGCGGACAAGAAGAGGAAAGTCACCATGAAGTATGGCCTGCTGCTCGCTTCCGCCCTCCTGATCGGTGCCGGCTATGCCGGCCTGGGAGACGCGCCTGCCGCCGCCCAGACGCGCTACAGCACCAAGATCGTCTATGGTGACGAGCCGTGTCCGACCAGCCCCGATGGCGACGAGATCGTCGTCTGCCGCCGCCTCCCGCTCACCGAGAAGTACCGCATCCCCAAGGAGCTGCGGAAAACGGAGGAAACGCCGGCCAACGAGAGCTGGAGTTCGCGCGCGCAAAGCCTGCAGAGCGTCGGCGCCACCGGCACCGGCAGCTGCTCGGCGGCCGGCGGCGGGGGATGGACCGGCTGCTGGCGCGAGCAGATGAAGCAGGCCAAGGCGGAGCGCAAGCAGCAGGGCGAACCGGCTGGCATCGGCGCGATCATTCCCTGACCTCTCGTTCACCGCGCGGCAATCCGCGCCGGCGCAGGGTGGGTTGCCAACCCAAGAAGGTCGCCCACCCATGATCCGGCTTTTCCTGGCGGCCACGCTGATCCTGCTCCCTCTTTCGGCCGAGGCCGAAGAGGCGCCCGCGGCGGAGGCCCGCCGCAGCGCGTCGCCACACTTGTCGTCTACGGCAACGATCCATGTCCCAAGGCCAATGGGGATGAGATCGTCGTCTGCCGGCGCGAGCCGGAGAGCGAACGCTATCGCGTTCCCAAGCGCTTTCGCGAGAAGAAGGCCGCGCCGGCGCAGGGGGCTTGGGGATCCAAGGTGGATGATCTCGAGCAGGTGAGCCGCGTCGGCAATGTGCCGAACAGCTGTTCCGCCGTCGGCGCTGCCGGCCAGAGCGGCTGCACCCAGCAGATGCTCCACCAATGGTGGCTGGAACGGCAGCAGAAAAAGCAGGAAGCCGCAGCGGTTCCCTGATCGTCCGACCGGCACGGAAAGGACGTCAGCTCCGCCCTTTCTCCGCGGCGATCCAGGCATTGATCTGCGCATCGAGCAGATCGAGCGGCACGGCCCCCTCGCCGAGCACGGCATCATGGAAGCGGCGCAAATCGAATTTCGGGCCGAGCGCCGCTTCGGCCTTCGCCCGGAGCGCACGGATTTGGAGCTCGCCGAGCTTGTAGGCGAGTGCTTGGCCCGGCCAGCTGATGTAGCGATTCACTTCCGCATCGATATTGGCATCGGTGAGCGCGGTATTCTCCCTCATGAAGGCGACCGCCTGTTCGCGTGACCAGCCTTTCGCATGCATGCCGGTATCCACCACCAGCCGGCAGGCGCGCCACATTTCGTAGCTGAGCCGACCCATGTCCTTCTCCGGGGTATCGTAAAGCCCCATCTCTATGCCGAGATGCTCGGCATAGAGCGCCCATCCTTCGACAAATGCGGTGGTGAAGACGATGTGCTTGCGGAACGGGGGCAAATCGAGCTCCTGCTGCAGCGCGATCTGGTTGTGATGCCCGGGTACCGCCTCGTGCAGGGTCAGCGCCGGCAATTCCCAGAGCGGGCGCTGGTCGAGCTTGGAGGTATTGACGTAGAAGGTGCCGGCGATCCCCGCGTCGGGCGATCCCGGCATGTAATAGGCAGTGGTGGTGCCCTCCGCCGTCTCGGCCGGAATGGCCCGCACGCCATAGGGCAGGCGCGGCAGCCGGCCGAAAAAGGCAGGCAGCTTGCCATCGATCGTCTTGGCGGTGAGCGCCGCCTCCTTCATCAGCGCTTCGGGCGAGGAAGGGAAATAGCGCGGATCGCTGCGCAGCTTCGCGATAAAGGCCGCCCGGTCCGGATAGCCCGCCTTCTTCGCCAGCGCATCCATTTCCGCGCGGATGCGCGCAACCTCCGCAAGGCCGATCGCGTGAATCTGGTCCGGGGTCTTGTCGGTCGTCGTCATCAGGCGAACTTGAAAGGCATACCAGGCTTGCCCCTCGGGCAGCGTCGCGGCGCCGATCGTCTTGCGGCAGTGCGGTGCATAGTCGCGAATGTAGAAGGCATCGAACTTGCGATATTCGGGCACCAGCACGTCGGTGATCAGCGCTTTCGCTCTCGCCTGAAGCGTGGCCCAATCCGCCTGCGTGATCGTGGCCGGCCTCGAGGCCCGAAAGGGAGCATAGAAACGCGACTGCTCGGGATCGGGCGTGATCACGCCGGAAATCGTCTTTTCGAAGCCGCCCATGGCGGCGCATGGCTGGACATAGCCCTGCGCGATCGCCTGGCGACTGATCGCGATCAGCTGCGCATTGAGCTCCGGATAGTGGGAAAGCCGGGCGAGATAGCTTTCCAGCTCGGCCTTGGTGCGGAGCGGCACGACATCGGCAAGGCCCGCTACCGTCTGATGGATGCTCGCATAGCTGTTGAACAGCATCATCCGCTCGCCGAAGCGGTTACCCTCGATCTGTTCGCTCAGCATGCGCCGGAAGATCGCCGCGTTGATCCGATCGGCAGGAGACAACGCCGCCGTGGGGATGCTGGCGAGCCGGTCGAGAAATGCCTGCTCCTGGGCGGCCTGCCGATCCATCGCTGCAAGGCTGATGTCGGGAAGCCGATCGTCGTAGAGATGCACGCCGAGCGTGCTGGCCGTGATCGGGTCGGTCTTGAGGTACCAGGCCCAATGCTCCGCGAGCAACGCGTGGAAATCGTTCGACGGCGATGCGGCGGCCGGAAAGGAGCCGACGAGGAGGAGAATGGCGAGGATCGACCGGGTCAATCTCCTCCACGCGGCGCGGAAGGCCGGATCGGATTGAGCGCCTCTCATTCCGCCGCCAGCAGACGTTCCGCACCGCCGAGATCGACCGAGACGAGCCGGCTGACGCCGCGTTCGATCATCGTCACGCCGAACAGGCGGTGCATGCGGCTCATCGTCACTGCATTATGGGTGACGATGAGGTAGCGCGTTTGCGTTTCCTGCGTCATTCGCTCGAGCAGGTCGCAGAAGCGCTCGATATTCGCATCGTCGAGCGGCGCGTCGACCTCGTCGAGCACGCAGATCGGCGCGGGATTGGTGAGGAACAGCGCGAAGATCAGCGCGCAGGCGGTGAGCGCCTGCTCGCCGCCGGAAAGCAGGGTGAGCGCGGCCAGCTTCTTGCCCGGCGGCTGGGCCATGATCTCGAGCCCGGCCTCGAGCGGGTCATCCGAATCGATCAGCGCAAGATGCGCCTGGCCGCCCTCGAACAGCGTCGTGAAGAGGCGCCGGAAATGCCCGTCGACGGCCTCGAACGCGGCCAGCAGCCGCGCCCGGCCTTCACGGTTGAGGCTGCCGATCGATCCGCGCAGCCGGTTCACGGCCTGGGAGAGCTCATCCCGTTCGGCGATCGAGCTGGCGCGGCTCGCCTCGATCTCGGCGAGCTCGCTTTCGGCGACGAGGTTGACGGGGCCGAGCCGCTCCCGGTCTGCCGAGAGCCGGTCGTGCCGTGCCGATTCGGCGGCTGCGTCGCCGACCTCGGTGCTTGCGAAACCGATTCGCTCCGGCAGAACCGGCGCCGGACATTCGAACCGCTCACCGGAGAGGCGGCCCATCTCGACGCGGCGCGCCTCCTGGCTCTCGCGTCGTGCCTCGGCACCGGCGCGATGCTCGCGTGCCACGCTCAGCAGCTCACCGGCTTCGGCGGCCGCACGTTCCGTTCGTCGTGCGGCCTCCTCCGCCTCCCGCTCGGCCGCCTGCGCCGCGCGTGCGGCTGCTTCCGCCGCGGCGAGCTTCGTCCCCGCCTCGGCGACGCGTGCATCCAGCCGGGCGGGGGCATCGGCGATCGAATCGGCTTCCGTCTGGGCCGCTTCCGCGCGCGCTGCCATCTCCTCGATGCGCTTGGCAGCCGCACCCGCGCGTGCGCGCCATGACGCGGCTTCGGATCGTGCCGCTGCCAGTCGCTGGCGATCGGCGGAAATCGCCGCTTCCAGTGCTCCCGCTTCAGCGCGCGCCTGGGATACCGCCGCGCGCGCCAGGGCCGCCCCCTGCTGCAGCGTCTCCACTGTGCGCGCGGTCTGGCTGAGATCGGGCAGCGCGGCGACGGCACCGGCGGCCTCGGCTTCTTCACGCTCGGCCTCGCTGCGCTCGGCTTCGGCACGGGTGATGCGACCCTCGATTTCCGCCTTCCGTCCGGCCAACCGTTCGATCGCGGTTGTCGCGGCGTCCTCGTCGCGCATCGCCGTGCGCTGAGCGGCTTCGGCTCCGGCCATCGCGCGCCGAGCCGTCTCGATCGCCTCGCGGGCGGCGGCCATATCGCGCTGGGCGGCTTCCGTCGCGGCGACGGCGTTGGCCACCGCCTGCCGCGCGGCAGGCAACATGGCTTCGATCTCGGCGAGCCGGTTGATCCGGATCAGCCGCTCCGCCGCCGCGGCGCCTTGGCCGCTCGCCGAGTAGCCATCCCACCGCCGCAATTCGCCATTGCGTGTCACCAGCCGCTGGCCGACGAGCAGCGGCTGGCCCACGTCCCGATCGGCGACGCCGATCTGCGCGAGCCGGCGGGCGAGTTGCGGCGGCGCGTCGACATGGGCTGCAAGCGGCTTCAGGCCTTCGGGCAGCGCCGGATCGCCGGGCTGCACCGCCGCGCCCGTCCAGACGCGCGGCCCTTCCGCGCCGATCGGTGCTTCGAGATCGTCGCCGAGCGCGGCCGCGAGCGCTCGCTCATAGCCGGGCTGCGCACGCACCGCGGCGATGGCGCCCTTGCCGGGTCCGCTCTCTACCGCCCGCGCGAGCGCGCGTGCTTCCGCTTCCAGCGCGGCGAGCGCGGCGCGTGCCGCCGAACCGTCCGATTCGGCAGCGTCGCGCGCGGTGGAAGCGACGTCGCGTGCAGTCTCGGCGGCGGCGATCGCGGCAGTGGCCGCCTCGATCTGGGCGGCCGCGTCGGCGCGCGCCAAGGCCGCCGCGTCGCGCGCCGCGAGCAGCGGCGCTTCGTCACCGAGGCCGGCCTTCTCGCCGGCGAGGCGTGCGCATTCGCGCTGGGCTCGCTCCAGCCGCTGCCGGCCGGCGGAAAGCGCAGCCTGGGCGACGCGCGCGTCGGCCTGCTCGGCGGCCTGGGCCGCGAGTGCCTGGGCGAGCGCCACCTCGGCATCGCGCGCCGCGATTTCCGCTTCGGCGGTCCGCGCCTCGAGCGCGCCGCGCTTGCTTTCGGCCTCGGCGATCCGCCGTACTAGGATGCCGTCCTCCTCGGCCAGCCGGCCCAGCGCCTCGGCCGCGTCGTTCGCGAGCGAACCCTCCCGCTCCCGGTCGCGCTCGAGCGTCTCGCGCTGCCTGGCAAGCTCGTCGATCCGGCGGAGCAGCTGCGCGCGCTCATTCTCCAGCGATGCCCGCTCATGGCCGAGCGCGGTCGCGGCATCGCGCGCGGCCGTCGCCGCGCTGCGCCTGTCCGCCAGCACGGCGACGGCTTCGGTTTGCCAGGCGGCAGCGGCGCGCTGTGCCTCGGCCGCCTTGGCAACCGCCTCCTCGGCTGCCTTTGCCTCGGCCTTCGCCTTGTCGGCGGCTTCGGCCGCCTCGCGCCAGCGTGCGAAGATCAGCCGCGCCTCGGCGACACGGATCTCAGCGGACAGCGCCCGATAGCGCTCGGCTGCCCGGGCCTGACGGCGCAGGGCCGCCACGCGGCCTTCCATGTCGGCCAGCAGTTCGTCGAGCCGGGCAAGGTTCGCTTCGGTGGCGCGCAGTCTCTGCTCCGCATCCTTGCGGCGGACATGCAGCCCTGCGATCCCGGCCGCCTCCTCCAGCATCTGGCGCCGTTCGGTCGGCTTGGCGGCGATCACCGCGGCGATCTTGCCCTGGCTCACGAGCGCCGGCGAGTGCGCGCCCGTCGCCGCATCGGCAAAGAGCAGCGCGACATCCTTGGCGCGCACGTCCCGACCGTTCAGGCGGTAAGCGGAGCCCGCGCCGCGCTCGATCCGGCGGATCACCTCCAACTCGCGGTCCTGGCCTTCTTCCGCCGGCTCCCGTTCGGCGATCAGCGTCACCTCGGCGAAATCGCGACCCGGCCGCCCGTCAGTGCCGGCGAAGATCACGTCCTCCATCCCCGCGCCGCGCATCGAACGGGCGCTGGATTCGCCCATCACCCAGCGAATCGCCTCGAGCAGGTTGGATTTGCCGCAGCCGTTGGGGCCGACGATGCCGGTCAGGCCGGGCTCGATATGGAGCTCGGTGGGATCGACGAAGCTCTTGAAGCCGGTGAGCTTCAGCCTCCTGATCCGCATAGCCCCGTTCCCCCCGCCTCCGCGTCAGCTGCCGACGGCGTTGCGTAGCTTCGGTTCCAGCTGGCTCCATGCGGCCGTGTTGGGCAGCACAGTGCCGTTGAGCACGAAGGTGGGCGTGCCTTCGAGGTTGAACTGGTCGACGGCGGCCTGGCGCATCTTGACGAGCTTGTCCTGCATCGCCTTGTCGGCCAGGCAGGCGGCTGCCTTTTCCGGGCTGATGCCGCGCTGCTGGACGAAGGCATCGAGCTTGCTCGCCTTGGCGAGTTCGAGGAGCTGCTGCGTCGGCGGCAAGGTGTTGAGCCGTTTCTGATCTGCCTCCGTCAGCGACTGAAGATTCTGGTACCAGTTCGGTTGATCCGCGAAGATCTGCTCGGTGAGCTTGAAATAAGGGGCGGCCCCGCCGCAACGGCTGAGGATTGCCGCCGCATAGTCCACCGGATCGCGCACGAAGTTGCGGAACTCGTAGCTCATCTTGCCGGTCTTCACATAGCGTTCCTTAATCACCGGAACGCCTTCCTTCGAGAAGTCGGCGCAGTGCGGGCAGGTGAGCGATCCATATTCGATCAGCTTCACCGGCGCGTTCGGATTGCCCATCAGGAAGCCGCCATCGGGCGTCTCGGTGACCGTCTCCGTCCAATCCTGCCCCGCCGGAGGCGCCACGGCAGCAACCGGCCCCGACGGAGCCGGCGCGGTGGCCTCATCCTTCTTGTTGCAGCCGGCGAGGCTGGCCAGCGCGATCATGGCAGCGGTCAGGGCAAAACTGTGGCGCATGTTCATCGTGCCTTCACTTGAGTTTTGAGCGCGGCGCGAAGCGCCGGTTCGAGCGTGCCCCAGCTCGCCGCGTCTCGGACGAGCACGCCGTTGATGAGGAAGCTGGGCGTGCCCTGCACGTCAAGCGCCTCGGCCTGGGCTTTCATTTCCGCGAGCTGCTGCTGCGCGGCCTTGTCGGCGAGGCAGGCGCGCTGCCGCCTCGCATCCACGCCATGCTGCGCCATGATCGCGTCGAGGCCGGCGCTGTGCGCGAGCTCGGGCAGCATCGCCTCCGGGGGCAGCGTGGCAAGGCGTGCATAAAAGCCGCTCTCCGCGTTCGCCGCCTTTTCGAGCCAATCGGCCTGGCGGGCAAACAGATCCTCGCTCGCCGGGAAGAAGGTGCGCGGTCCCCCGCAACGCGCGAGGAGAAAGGCGACGAGATCCATCCGATCGCGGGTCAAAGGCCGCACCTCGTAGCTCACCAGCCCCTTGGCCACATAGCCGGTGCGCAGCGCGGGCGCGCCTTCCGCAGCGAAGGCGGCGCAATGCGGGCAGGTCAGCGACGCATATTCGACCAGACGGACAGGCGCCTTGGGATTGCCCATCACATAGCCGCCGGCCGACGAGACGGAGAAGGCCGCCGTCCAGCGGGCTGCCGCCGGAGCCGCAGGAGCGGGGCGCACATCGAGCGCCGCCGAAGCGGATACCAGCAGCACGGCAGCGGCAAGAGCGGTGCGAACGGAGGTCATCGGCCGCCTTTATCCGATCTTTCGGATGGGAAGACCACCCACAAGCGGCGGGCCTTCCGATGCCGCGACTCCGCGGGCGAGCGATTCGAGCACGGCGCGCAGCTCCGGATCTCCGATCGCGCGCAGGCTGTCGCCGAGCTCGACGGGAAGCGGCGCGGGCGCGGGCCGCGCGGGCCGCGTGGGAGCGGGCTTCGCAGGCCCCTGCCGGATTGCCACGCGCGCGACCGCGGCATAGCCGAAGAAGCGGTTCACCCGCTCGACGATCGCAGGCGCCACATGCTGCATCATCGGCGCATGCGCGCTTTCCACGACGAGCGTCAGCACGCCATCGGCGCGGCGGCCCTGCGGGAAGCGGATCGATTCGGGGGTGGATACGCCGGCATAGCGTTCCCCCACTATCTCCGCCCAGCGGCTGACCACTGCGGACTGGACGAAGCCGAATCGGCGAAAGGCGGCGCGGCCGATCTCGGGCAGCATGTCCGCCACGGCGCGTGGCCGATTGCTGCGCGTCTGCGATTCGTCGCTGGCCTTGCCCGTGGTCCGTTTCGTCATGCGTCCGCCCATGCCATAGCGTAGCCATGTCCGTCCAAGACGCAACGGCGCTTCTCGCCTGGTACGATCGTCATGCCCGCATCCTCCCCTGGCGCGCCATGCCCGGTGCGCCGCCGCCCGATCCCTATCGCGTCTGGTTGTCGGAGGTGATGCTGCAACAGACCACCGTCGCGGCGGTGAAGCCTTATTTCGCTTCGTTCACCGACCGCTGGCCGACAGTCGAGGCGCTCGCGGCGGCGGATGAGGCCGAAGTCATGGCCGCCTGGGCGGGGCTCGGCTACTATGCTCGCGCGCGCAATCTCATCGCCTGCGCCCGTGCCGTCGCGCACGATCATGGCGGCCGCTTTCCCGACAGTGAGGAGGGGCTGCTCGCCCTGCCGGGCGTGGGGCGCTACACGGCGGCCGCGGTCGCGGCGATCGCATTTGGTCGCCGCGCCGTGGTCGTTGATGCCAATGTCGAGCGGGTGGTGGCGCGCCGCTTCGCGATCGCCGAGCCGCTGCCCCGATGCCGGCCGCTGCTGCGCGAATGGGCCGATTCGATTACGCCGGACCATCGCGCGGGCGATTTCGCCCAGGCAATGATGGATCTCGGCGCCACCATCTGCACATCTCGCGCGCCGGCCTGCGCGCTCTGCCCGCTGTTCGATCGCTGCGCCGCCGCAAAGGCGGGTACGCCGGAGGCCTTTCCAGTGAAGGCGGCGAAGAAGGCGAAGCCGATGCGGCGCGGCACCGCTTTCTGGGTGGAACGCGACGGAGCGGTGCTGCTCTGCCGTCGGCCGGGCAGGGGCATGCTCGGCGGCATGCGCGCCCTGCCGAGCGGCCCCTGGACCACGGCCGACCCCGGCCTCGCCGATGCGCCGATCCGCGCCAACTGGCGGCCGCTCGGGCGCGTCGGGCATGTCTTCACGCATTTTGCGCTCGATCTCGCCGTGGTCGCCGCCGATGCGCCGCAGGGTGCAGGGGACGGCGAATGGTGGCCGATCGCGCGCCTCGCCGATGCCGGTCTGCCGACGGTGTTTGCCAAGGCCGCGGCGCTCGCGCAGAAGGCCGAGCATATTGGGAGATGATGCGCTTATGTTGGCACCTGGCTTCACCGGCTATCCCCTCGACCGCGGCGACGAGATGCGGGAGGACGCACGCAACCTTGCGGCTTTGGCCGGGGATTCGCGGGCCAGGTTGCTGCGCCTCAACGGACTGGAGCCGGTGCCGGGCCCCGATGGCGGCCTGAGCTGGGTCCCGATCGAGGAGCCGCTGGAGACCGAATCGCTCGCGCTGCTGGGCTTCGATGCAGAACGCGTGCCGCATTTCGCCCGGATCGGCGATCCGGTGCCCGGTCAGCCGGCCTATGCCGTCTGGTCTTTGCTCGGCGGCCTCAGTGCGCCGGAGGCCGCCATTTATGCCGGCGCGCGCAGCCTCGTCGACTGGCATATGCGGCACCGCTTCTGTGCGAATTGCGGCCGTCGGACCCGGCCGATGCGCGCCGGCTGGGCGCGGCTGTGCGATCCCGCCGGGGAAGGATGCGGTGCGGAACATTTCCCGCGCACCGATCCGGTGGTGATCATGCTGGCGGAGCATGGCGGGCGCGTGCTGCTCGGGCGCCAGCCGCGTTTTCCGGCCGGGCGCTATTCGGCGCTTGCGGGCTTCATCGAGGTCGGTGAATCGATCGAGGATGCGGTGATCCGCGAGACCTATGAGGAGGCCGGCCTGCGCGTGCGCAACGTACGCTATGTGGCCAGCCAGCCCTGGCCCTTTCCCTCCTCGCTGATGATCGCCTGCATCGCCGAGGCCGAGGATGATGCCATCCGCATCGATGAGAAGGAACTGGAGCATGCGAAATGGGTCGATCGCGCCGGCGTGATCGCCGCGCTCGCAGGCGATCCCCAGGCGCCGTTCATCGCCCCGCCGCCGATCGCCATCGCCCATACGCTGCTGAGCTGGTGGGCGGCGCAGGCCTGAGTCAGGTTCGCGGCCGCGCCTGCGGGTAGGTGCCCAGCACGCGTACCCACTTGGCGTGGAAGCGGAGCTCTTCCAGCGCGCGAGCGAGCGGCGCATCCCCCGGATGGCCTTCGACGTCGCAGTAGAATTCGGTGGCCGCGAAGCTCGCGCCGCGCTGGTAGCTTTCCAGCTTGGTCATGTTGATGCCGTTGGTGGCGAAGCCGCCCATCGCCTTGTAGAGCGCGGCCGGCACGTTCTTCACCTCGAAGATCAGCGTCGTCATGAACGGCCCTGGCCCGGTGAGCGGGGGCGCCGTGCGCGCGAGGACGACGAAGCGCGTGGTGTTATCGTCCGAATCCTCGAGATCCTCGGCCAGCGTCTCCAGCCCGTAGAGCGCGGCCGCCATCGGCGGGGCGATGGCGGCGATGGCCGGATCGCCGATCTCAGCGACACGCGCCGCCGCGCCCGCCGTATCCGGATAGCTCACGGGCTCGATGCCGCGCGTGCGCAGCCAGTTGCGGCACTGCCCCAGCGCCTGCGGATGGCTCATCGCCTCGCGCACCGTGCCGCCGGGCAGACCCATCAGATTGTAGCGGATCCGCATGAAATGCTCGCCGGTGATCGAAAGCCCCGATTCGGGCAGGAGGAAGTGCATGTCCGCGACCCGACCGTGCAGCGAGTTCTCGATCGGGATCAGCGCGCAATCGGCGCGGCCCTCGTTCACCGCGTCGAGCGCGTCCTCGAAGTTGAAGCAGGGGAGCGGCAGCGCATCGGGAAAGGCTTCGCCCACCGCAATGTGCGAGTTGCAGCCGGGTGCGCCTTGCAAGGCGACGGCGCGGTGCGGCGCGCGCGCGGCGGCAGCGGTCATCTCGGCGACCAGCGCCTGGGCGGGGAGCGGGTAGTTTTCCATGATGGCGGCGGCGATTACGCGTGCCGCCGCCGCGGGGCAAGCGCCGTGGGGCCGCAACTTCGCACCCGCATCATGCACGGCTTGCGGAGCCGCGCGCGCGATTCTATGGGGGGCGCGTTTCCTGCGCGGGGAAGCGCGGTTCTGGAGGTTTCGAGGGGCAATGGACGATCGCACCAACACGATAGCCGGCTGGGTGCTGGCGGGGGGCATCGTTGCCCTGGGCCTTACGATCGTCACGGGTGAGTATTTTCGCGCCGAGCGCCCGGAGAAGATGGGCTACACCGTCGAGGGCGTCGAGGAAGAGAGCACCGGCGGCGCGGCAGCTCCGGAAAAGCCGATCGAATTCTATCTGGCTTCGGCCGATCCGGCGAAGGGCGCCGACGTCTTCAAGAAGTGCGCGGCTTGCCACAATGCCGACAAGGGTGGGGCGAATGGCCTCGGCCCGAACCTGTGGAACGTCGTGGGCGAGGGCATCGGCCAGGGGGCGAACGGTTTTGCCTTCTCCGACGCGCTGAAGAGCAAGGGCGGCACCTGGGATTTCAAGCTGCTCAACGAATGGCTGACCAGCCCCAAGACGTTCGCGCCAGGCACCAAGATGACCTTCGCCGGCCTCTCCAAGCCGGAGGATCGGGCGAACGTGATCGCCTTCCTGAATCAGCATAGCGACGCACCCAAGCCCTTGCCGACCGCTCCGGCGGAGGTGGCAGCCCCTGCCGCCGGCGGCAATGAGAGTGCCCCGGCGGACAATGCCGCCGATGCGGCGGGCAATGCGAGCGCGCCGGCGGCCGCCGCGAAATAGTCCCGAGCGAACGTCCCGGCCAAGGTCGGGGCAGAAGCCTCACAGATCGGAAGGAAGAATGCCGCGCTGCGTCCCTTGGCGCGGCGCGGGCTTGCGTCAGGCCGTCTGCGGCACCACCCTGCTTTCCCGCTCCTGATAGAAATCGCCGACGATCGACCAGGCTTCCTCGGCGTTCTCGACGAAGCGGATCAGCTCGATATCGTGCGGCGAGATCACGCCTTCCTCCGCCAGCGCATCGAAATCGACCACGCGCGTCCAGAAATCGCGACCGAACAGCAGGATCGGCAGCCGCGCCATCTTGCCCGTCTGGACGAGAGTCAGCAGCTCGAACATCTCGTCGAACGTGCCGAAACCGCCGGGAAACACCGCTACGGCACGCGCGCGCAGCAGGAAGTGCATCTTGCGGAGCGCGAAATAATGGAATTGGAAGGAAAGCGAGGGCGTTACATAGCTGTTCGGCAGCTGCTCATAGGGCAGCACGATGTTGAGCCCGATCGATTCGGCGCCGACGTCGTCCGCGCCGCGATTGGCGGCTTCCATGATCGAAGGACCGCCGCCGGAGCAGACGACGAAATGGCGCATGCCCGCCGCATCGGGCGGAGCCTGGCTGGCCAGCCGCGCCAGCTGGCGAGCCTCGTCATAATAGCGGGACTTCGCCTTCAGCCGTTCGGCGATACGCCGCTGCGTCTCGGTGGTCGCGGCGGCGATCAGCGCGTCCGCCTTGGCCGGCTCGGGAATGCGTGCCGAACCGTAAAACACGAAGGTCGATCCGATGTGTGCCTCGGTCAGCAGCAGCTCCGGCTTCATCAGCTCCAGCTGGAAGCGGACTGGACGCAGATCCTCGCGCAGGAGGAACTCCTCGTCCTGGAAGGCGAGGCGATAAGCGGCGCTTTCGGTCTGCGGGCTGGTGGTGGTTTCGCGGGCGACGGCTGCGTCATGACGGGCGGGGGGGAAGACCCGCGCGGGAATCTTGCCATTACTCATGTAGCGGGCTTTAGCCTCTGTCTCGTTGCAATCATGCGTCCGATGTGGCGACCGGCCGCCCATCCTGCAATGCTCATCGGCAATAGGGACCGTTGGTGGCCATGTCGAAGTGAAAATGGTTGCGGTGATAGCCGTTGGCGTCGGGCCCAAGCACCACCGCAAAGCGTCGGCAAGCGGCATTGTGCACCGCGCGCAGGAAGTTGCGGACATTCTGATCGGTGCCGTTCCATCCCTCCAGCACGGTGATGCGGCGGCCATTGGCGAGGATGAAGCCCGAAATGTCGACGGCGTTGGATCGGCCATGCTCGGAAAGCTTGCCGCCCTCGACGCCGTTCACCGGACGGCATGAATAGGTGCCGAAGCTTTCGATCTTCACCACCGGCGAATCCAGCCACGCCTTGGCCGCCGCCTGCACGGCATCGCCTGCCCAGGAGGAGAAGGGCAGCGCCAGCCTGCATGTCATCGCGCCGAGATTGGTCACGGGCATGCCGACGTCGAGGAGCTGCACCGTGCCGATCGCCGTGCAGCCGCCTTTGAAGCTTCGATCGGGCAGACGCGTGTAGCGTACCCCGGCCTGGCCGAGATTACCGAGGCAAAGCCGGAGCGCACGTTCCTGATCGGCACGCGAGGGAGGCGGCGTGGCCGGACGGCGATGCCCGCCGGCGCAGCCGGCCAGCGCCAGAAGCAGCGCAAGCACCCCCCAGACGATCCGCATGATCCGGAACGCTGCGGCCGGCCGGTCAGCCGCGTCAATCGCGATGAGTCCGGCCGTGCGGTTGTCGAGTCCGGCCGAGGTGCCCTCCCGCTCCGGCGTGGAGCGAGGTCAGATCAAAGTATCGACGAGATGGATGGCAAGGCCGACCAGGCCGCCGACGAGCGTGCCGTTGATCCGGATATATTGCAGGTCGCGGCCAACGGCCGATTCGAGCCGGCCGGTGACGGTCTCGGCATCCCAGCCGCGCACCGTGTCGGAAACCAGCCGCACGATGCCGTCGCCATAGGTGGCAACGGCCCCGACGGTGGCGCGGCGGGCGAAGCTGTTGATCATGGCCTTGAGGCGGATATCGGTGCGCAACGTCGCGCCGAGCTGGCGCATCGCCTCGCCGAAGCGCCCGGCCATGGCCGCATCGGGATCGCGCGCCGCGCGCAGCAGCCCGGCGCGCATCGTCTCCCACATGCCGTCGAGCCATGCCGCCACCGCAGGATTGGCTATGAGCTCCTCCTTGAACGCCTCGACCTTGGCGCGGGTCGCGGCATCGCTCTGTAGGTCGACCGCAAGCGTGGCGAGGCCTTCCTCGGCCTTTGCGCGCAGCGGATGATCGGCATCGGCGGCCATTTCGGTCAGCAGTTTCTGCAGCCCATCAATGATGGCCTGCGCCAGCTTTTCGTCGAGGCCGGTCCAGCGCATGACGGCGCCGGCCCGGTCATGCACCATATCGCGGATCAGCTGGTCATTGGCTTCCAGCGTCCGGCCCGCCCAGCGTACGATCCCGTCGAGGATGGGCACATGGCGGTCCTGGTCGATCGCTGCGGCGAGCGCCTGGCCGATCAGTGGCGCCACTTCGAGCGCGCGCAGCCGTGTCGCGACCATGGCCTTGACCATGCCGCCCAGCCGCTCGGGGTCGAGCGCCTCGAGGACGTCCGCGATCATCCGCGAGGCGCCCGATCGCAGCCGCCCGTCCGTGGCGCCTCCTGCAGGCGCCGTCAGGAAGCGTCCCGCAGCATCGGCCAGATCGAGCCGGCGCATCCGGCGCGCCACCACCGACGCGGTAAGGAAATTATCGCGCAGGAAGGCAGCCAGGCTGTCGCCGATCCGATCCTTGTTGCGAGGGATGATCGCGGTATGGGGAATGGGGAGACCGAGAGGGTGGCGGAACAGCGCGGTGACGGCGAACCAGTCCGCCAGCCCGCCGACCATCGCGGCTTCCGCGAAGGCGCGCACATAGCCCCAGCCCGGATGCAGGGGCTCCAGCGATCGCGCGATCAGGAAGAGCGCGGCCATGGCGATCAGCAGGCCGGTCGCGACCAGCTTCATGCCCCGCGCGCCGCCCTGGGCCGGATTGAAGCGGTCGAGGCCGGTGCGTGCGAGAAGGCTCATGCCGTCAAGAATGGGTCCGGCGCGATATGGTTCATTCGGCGGGCTGCGGCGCGTGGCGCGTCCGGCTGTCGTCGTTGAGGATCCGCCCGAGCTTCGGGCCGAGCCATTTCTCGAAGCTGTCGGCAAGGCTGAAGCTCGCCGGCACGATGACGAGCGTCAGCAGCGTGGAAAGCAGGAGGCCGCCGATCACGGTGATCCCCATCGGCGCGTTGAAGCTGCCGTCTCCGCTGATGGCGAGAGCGGTCGGCACCATGCCTGCGACCATCGCTACCGTGGTCATGACGATCGGCTGCGCACGCTTGTGCCCGGCGTCAAGGATCGCTTCCATCTTCTCGCGGCCTTGCGCCATCTCCTCGATCGCGAAGTCGACGAGCAGGATCGAGTTCTTGGCGACGATGCCGAACAGCATCAACAGGCCGATCAGCACCGGCATCGAGATCGGCATGCCCACGATGTGGAGCGCGAGCGCGCCGCCGAGCGGCGCCAGCAGCAGCGAGCCCATGTTCACCATCGGCGGCATCACCCGCTTGTAGAGCAGCACCAGCACGGCGAAGACGAGGAAGATGCCGGAGAATACCGCGACCACGAAGTTGGAGATCATCTCCGCGGCGATCTTTTCGTCACCGAAGCTCACCCGCTCGACGCCGGAGGGCATGTTCTTGATCGCCGGCAGCGCGTTGATCTTGTTCATCGCCTCGCCCGAGACGATGCCGGGGGCGAGATCGGCGCCGATCACGATGCGGCGCTTCTGGCCGTAGCGGCGCAGCTCCGTCGGCCCCGCACCCAGGCCGATGTCGGCGACCACCTTGAGCGGGACCGATCCGCCCGCGGCGGTCGGCACCGGCAGGTTCTCGATGGTCGAAAGATCGCGGCGCGCATCCTCGCGGATCGCTACCCGGATCGGGATCTGCCGGTCGCTGAGCGAGAATTTGGCGACGTTCTGGTCGATGTCGCCCAACGTCGCGATGCGGATCGTCTGGCTGAGCGCGGCGGTGGTCACGCCCATGTCCGCAGCCAGGTCGAAGCGCGGGTGGATGGTGATCTCGGGGCGTTGCAGATCGCCGTCGATGCGCGGGGCGCGCAGCTCGGGCAGGCGCCGCATCTGTGCCACGAGATCGAGCGCGGTCTGGTTGAGCTTGTCGGGCTCGTCGCTCGCCAGCATGATCGTGAGATCACGCCCGCCCACCCCGCCGGCCTGCGACTGGAAGGCGATGCGCGCATCGGGAATTGCTGCGAGCTGCGGCTGCATCGCGCGCTCGAACTCCACGCTCTTGCGCTTGCGGTCGGAACGGAGCGTCAGATAGACGGTCGCCTTGCCCACCTCGATATCCTCGAAGGCCTGCTTGACCTCCGGTTGCTTGAGCAGGATTCCGGCGACCTTGTCTGCCAGCACCTCCGTCTGCCGCAGCGTCGCGCCCGGTGCGAGCTCGACATTGACCTGGCTATAATCGACATTGAGCGTGGGCTGAAAGGTGAAGGGGAGCGTCGCGAAGGCGACGATGGTGGCGAGGAATGCCGCGAAGGCGATGCCCATCGTCCAGATGCGGTGATCGCGCAGCTTGGCGGCGATGAGCCGCCGGAGGCCGACCCACAGCCGCCACGCCAGGCTGTGCGGCCTCAGCGCGATCATCGCCTGCCAGGAGCGCTGGTCGCGCACGCGCTTGGCGCCGCTGTCGTCCAGCGACCAGTGCAGCAGCTTCATATACTGGTCCATCAGCGGACCGCTGCCGTGCGGCGCCTCGCCATGTGCCTTCAGGAAATAGGCGGCGACCATCGGCGTGATGAGGCGCGCCACCGCAAGGCTGATCAGCACGGCGATCACCACGGTGAGGCCGAACTGCTTGAAGAACTGGCCCGAGACGCCCGGCATGAGGCCGACCGGCAGGAAAACCGCCACGATCGACATGGTAGTCGCGACCACCGCGAGGCCGATCTCGTCGGCGGCATCGATCGCCGCCTGATAGGCGGATTTGCCCATGCGCATGTGGCGCACGATATTCTCGATCTCGACGATGGCGTCGTCGACCAGCACGCCGGCGACGAGACTGAGCGCAAGCAGGCTGACGCCGTTCAGCGTGAAGCCCAGCATGTCCATGAACCAGAAGGTCGGGATCGCCGAGAGGGGGATCGCCATCGCCGAGATGGCCATGGCCCGCCAGTCGCGCAGGAACAGGAAGACGACGATGACGGCGAGCACCGCGCCTTCCACCATCGCGCTCATCGCCGCATGATATTGCTGCTCGGTATATTGGACGCTGTTGAACAGCTCCGTGAAATGGACCTTCGGATTTTCCTTCTGCAGCTTCTCCAGCGCCTTCTTGGCGTTGCGGTAGACGGTGACGTCCGAAGCGCCCTTCGCCTTGACCATGCTGAAGCTCAGCACCTGCCGGCTGCCCATCTTGGCGATGTGGCGCTGCTCGGCGTAGAGATCGCGCACGTCGGCGATCTCGGAGAGCTTGATGGTGCGCCCGCCGCCGACCGTGACCTGCTGCTGGCTGAGCTCATAGGCGTTGCGGGCATTGCCGAGCACGCGGACCGACTGCTCGGCCCCGGCGATTTCCGCGCGGCCGCCCGCGGCATTCAGGTTGGTGGAGCGCAGCTGGGCATTCACCTCCGCGGCGGTGATGCCTTGCGCCTGCATCTTCACCGGATCCAGGATCACGCGGATTTCGCGGCTCACGCCGCCGCCGCGCTGCACCTGCGCCATGCCTTCGATGCCGAGAAGCGTCTTGGCGACGGTGTTGTCGACATACCAGCTGAGCTGCTCCAGCGTCATGTCGACGGCTTCGACCGACATGTAGGAGATAGGGCCGCCATCTATGTCGACGCGGTTGATCTGCGGCTCCAGAATACCTTCGGGCAGCTCGCTGCGCACCTGCGAGACCGCGTTGCGCACGTCGTTCACCGCGCGGTCGACCGGCGTTCCGATGGTGAACTGCACGAAGGTGCGCGATTGGCCCTCGCTGACATAGGAGGACATCTCGTTGACGCCGCTGATGCTGCGGATCGCCGCCTCGATCCGCTGCGTCACCTGCGTCTCGAGCTCCGTCGGCGCGGCGCCGGGCTGCTGCACGATGACCTCGGCCGCTGGAAAGCTGATGTCCGGCTGCTGGTTGACCTGCATGCGCATGAAGCTGACGACGCCGGCGAGGGTCAGCGCCACGAACAGCACGATCGACGGCACCGGGTTGCGGATCGACCAGGCGGAGATGTTGCGGAAATCCATCGGACCGGCCCTATCGGGCGGCGACGCGGCTCGGCGTCACCTTGTCGCCCGGGTTGAGGAAGGCGCCGGCCGAATAGACGACATGTTCGTCGCCGGCGAGGCCCGAGAGGATGGCGATGCCGTTCTCCGAAACCTGGCCGATCCTGACGTCGCGCCGGCGGACCACGTTGCCGCCGTCGATCACATAGACGAAATTGCCCTTCGCATCGCTCTGCACCGCCGATTCGGGCAGCACCGGGGCCTGCACCGTGCCGCTTTCGATCTGGGCGGTGGCGAAACCGCCGGGGCGGAGCGCCGGATCATAGGCGAGAGCGATCCGCGCGAGGCCCTGGCGGGTCTGCGCGTCGATGATCGGCGATAGCTGCCAGATACGACCGCGGAAGCTGCGCGAGGAGCCGACCGGGGTCACGGTGGCGCCGTTGCCGACCTTCATGCGCGCGAGATCGCCCTCGGACAGCTGCGCGCGCAGCTCGAGCTCGCCATTTTCGGCGACGCGGAACAGCGCGCCGCTGGTCGGATTCACCACCTGTCCGGCTTCGACCATGCGTGCGAGCACGAGGCCGGCCTTGGGGCTGCGGATATCGAGCCGGCCGATCCGGGCGCGCACCTCGCCGAGCTGCGCCCGCGCGACGGCGACCTGCGCGCGCATCGCATCACGCGTCGCGCGCTTCGAATCGAGATCCGCCTTGGATATGAAGCCGCGCGAGACCAGCGCCTGCGCGCGCTCGAGATTGGACTGCGCGAGCTCGGCATTGGCCTCGGCGGCACGAATCTGCGCCGCGAGCTGCGCGGCCTGCTGCGTCTCCACCGAGGTGTCGATCGTCGCCATCGTCTGGCCGGCATTCACCCAGTCGCCGGGCTCGACCAGCACGCGTGCGATCATCCCGCCTTCGCCGGCGACGCCGACGGGCATGTCGCGCTTGGCCGCCAGCGTGCCGGTCGCCGCGACGCTGTTCGTCACCAGCGTCCGCCCCGGCACGATATAGGTGACGCTCGGCGGTGCCGGCTGCGTGGCTGGCGTGGACGAGCGACCGCGCATCAGGAACCACGCAGCGAGGACAACCATGATCCCGGCTGCGATGATCGCCCAGCGCAGCCGTCTGCGTCTGGCCGCCCCCGGCGGGGCGATCAGCTCGGCCCGCTCTCGCGAGAAGCCCGGTTCGATGTTCATAACGTCCAACTTTCCGCCCTGTCCCCAGGCTTTCCTTGCTCGGCGCGCTGTATTACATCAATAAGGCACCGGCCTCAAGGCTGTGCGGAGCAAGCGATGCGTTGTGCCCGTTCGCTATCCCACAGGCAAGCGCCCCCATGACCGAAATGGATTTGATCTTGTCAGGGGATCGCGGAAAGCGGACGATGCACCCGCTCTCATACGCATATAGAACGGGAGAGGGGCAATGTCTCACATTCTAGGCTGGATCGTCATCGGGCTCGTGGCCGGCGTGCTCGGCAAGCTCATCATGCCGGGACGCGATCCCGGCGGATTCATCGTGACCATATTGCTCGGCATCGCCGGCGCCTTGCTGGCGGGTTTCGTGGGCCGGGCCGTCGGCTTCTATCCGCCTGACGGCGGGGCCGGCTGGATCGCGGCGACCTTGGGGGCGATCGTGATCCTGATCGTCTATCGGCTCGTCGTGAGGAACCGGCAGTCGCTTTAGGCCAGGCGCGAGAGCGCAGCGAGAAAGCGGGTCCCGCGCCGGAAGGGTGCGGGATCGCTCCTCCGCGCTGCAGCAGAAGCAAGGCTGCACGCGCCGGTCTCCGTTCAGAGTCGGTGCAGCCCGGCGCGCGTCTAACGACGGCATGGCCGCGCTGTCATGCGGCTCAACGATGTGAAGGGACTGAGATGAGGAATCAGGGACTGCTGCTCGCCGCGGCGATGATGGTGCCGGCGGCGGCCGATGCGCAGACGGCGCTGACGCCGGTGCCCACCATTGCGGGCACCCGGCTCGATATCGTCGCGGAAGGCAGCGTGACGCGGGTGCCGGACGTCGTCACGATCAGCGCCGGTGTGGTGAGCCAGGCACAGACCGCGGCGGCAGCGATGAGCGACAATGCGACGCGCATGGCAGCCGCCGTCGCGGCATTGAAGAAGGCGGGCGTGGCGGATCGCGACATCCAGACGAGCGCGATCAACCTCAATCCGCAATATCGTTATGTCGATAATCAGCCGCCGGTGCTGACCGGCTATCAGGCGACCAACCAGGTCAATGTGCGCTTTCGCGACATCAAGCGCACCGGCGCGATCCTCGACGCGCTGGTGGCCCAGGGCGCCAACCAGATCAACGGGCCGAGTTTCGGCCTCGACCAGCCCGAGGCAGCGCTCGATGAAGCGCGCGCCCAGGCGATCGCCACCGCACGCAGGCGCGCCGATCTGTACGCCCGCGCGGCGGGGCTCAGCGTGAAGCGCATCCTCGCGATCAGCGAAGGCGAGGCCGCCCCGCCGCCCCGCCCGATGCCGATGATGGCGATGGCGCGCATGGAAAAGGCCGACACGCCGATCGAGGCGGGCGAGCAGAAGCTCGCCGTCACCGTCACCGTGAGCTTCGAGCTGCAATGATCCCAAGGGCACGGCCGCCCGCCGCGGCGGCCTTGCCTTCCGCGGCATATTCCCTTCCGGCCCTCGTCAGCGGATCGCGCCCCTGCGGACGAGATTGATCGCCGCGAGCAGGATGAGTGCGCCAACGAACGAAACCAGCAGCGCGCGCAGGCTGAGCGGAGCATCGAGAAGGCCGTTCCCGCCGAAGAGGAGTCCGCCCAGCAGCGCGCCCACCACGCCGACGACGATGTTCAGGAAAATGCCCTGCTGGGCATCGGTGCGCATCACGATACTGGCAAGCCAGCCGACGACGCCCCCGAGGACGAGCGTGAGCAGCAGCCCCATGGGATTCCTCCAGCCCTGCGCGGCACGTCGCGTGCCTCTGCGCTGATACGCCTCACGGCGACGCCCGTTCCCTGTTGCGGATTCTCATGGGCGAAGCGGGGTGCGGTTCCGGCGGTTCAGAACTTCTGCTGGCGTTCGTAGAGGGATTTATAATGCTGGATGCGCGTCACGCGCAGGCCCGGCATGCCCGACCGGTCGACCGCGCGCTGCCAACTCGCAAATTCCTCCAGGCTCAACCCATAGCGATCGCAGACCTCATCCACCGTCAGCAGGCCGCCGTTCACGGCGGCGACGACCTCCGCCTTGCGGCGCACCACCCAGCGGGTCGTGTTCGGCGGCGGCAGCGAATCGAGCGTCAGCGGCTCGCCGAGCGGGCCGATGACCTGTGCCGGGCGGATTTTCTGGTTTTCGATCATTCATACCTCAAACGCGAACCGGGCGATCTCTGCTTGCGCGCTGCGAGCTTAGGTCCGCCGCGTTGAACGAACGCTAAAATGCCAAGGTAAACGGCGCATTCATCCTCGCGGCCGGCCGGATGCGCTGGCGCATGGAGCCTTGCCGTCCGCCCGCCGGCGGCGATCGAAGAGGTAGGCTGCCGTGGTAAACAATCGGTAAATGCGCGCCCGTCTTTGCGCGGGCCGGCGGATGCGGGTAAGGAGCCGCGCCATGCACGCCGATTTCCAGCTGGGCCCGGATCTCAAGGGCAAGCGCATCGTCGTCGCCATGTCGGGCGGCGTCGACAGCTCCGTCGTGGCTGCGCTCGCGGTGCGCAGCGGCGCGGAGACGATTGGCGTCACGCTGCAGCTCTACGATCACGGTGCCGCCGTCGGCCGCGCCGGCAGTTGCTGCGCGGGCCAGGACATTCGTGACGCCCGCGCGGTCGCGGATCGGCTGGGCATCGCCCATTATGTGCTCGATTATGAGAGCCGCTTCCGCGCGAGCGTGATCGATCGCTTCGCCGACGAGTATCTCGCCGGGCGCACGCCGATCCCCTGCGTGCGCTGCAACCAGGGCGTGAAGTTCACCGATCTGTTCGGCATTGCGCGCGATCTCGGCGCGGATTGTCTCGCCACGGGCCATTATGTGCGCCGTCTCGTCGGCCCCAACGGTCCCGAGCTGCATCGCGCCGCGGATCCGGCCCGAGACCAGAGCTATTTCCTCTTCGCCACGACACGGGCGCAGCTGGAGTATCTGCGCTTTCCTCTCGGCGCCCTTCCCAAGCCGACGGTGCGAGCGATCGCGGCGGAGATCGGCCTCGGCGTCGCCGCCAAGCCTGACAGCCAGGATATCTGCTTCGTGCCCGATGGCGACTATGCCGGACTGGTTCGCAAGCTGCGGCCTGAGGCTGCGGAGGGCGGCGACATCGTCGATCGCGAGGGGCGGGTGCTCGGCCGCCATCGCGGCATCGTCCATTTCACCGTCGGGCAGCGCAAGGGCCTGGAGATCGGCGGGCAGGCCGAGCCGCTCTATGTGCTCCGCGTCGAACCCGAGACGCGGCGCGTCGTCGCGGGGCCGCGCCGGGCGCTGGCGGTGGCCTCGGCGACGATCGGCGAGGTGAACTGGCTGGGCGAAGGCTTCGAGGGGCCGATGACCGCCAAGATCCGCTCGCTCGCCAAGCCCGTGCCCGCGCGCTTCGATGGTAGCACGGTCTTCTTCAATTCGCCTGAATATGGCGTGTCGCCCGGCCAGGCGGCCGTGCTGTACGCCGGCGATCGGGTGCTGGGCGGCGGCTGGATCGAGGGCACGGCGGCGGCCGACCTCGCCGCCTGAGCCCAACATCCGCTTCCCGTTTGCGCCGGCGCGGCCTATGAGGCGGCGCAAACCCATCGGGGATGTGCCTTGCTACCTGCGCTGCTCGCCGACGCCGCGTCGGCGCTTCATTTCGAATCGCTCCATCTGTCGCCGATCGCGCTCGATCTCGGCTTCCTCCAGATCCGCTGGTATTCGCTCGCCTATATCGCCGGTATCCTCGTCGGATGGTGGTATCTGCTGAAGCTGATCGCGCAGCCGGGCGCGCCGATGCTGCGGAGCCATGCCGACGATTTCGTCTTCTACGCGACGATCGGAATCCTGCTGGGCGGGCGGTTGGCCTACTGCATCTTCTACGATCCCTCGATCTTCAGGAACCCGATCGACGTCCTGAAGCTGTGGCAGGGCGGCATGTCGTTCCATGGCGGCGCCGCCGGCGTCAGCCTCGGCATCATCTACATGGCATGGCGGAATAAGCTGAACTGGCTGCGCATCCATGATTATGTCGCCTGCTGTGCGCCCTTCGGCCTGTTCTTCGGCAGGCTCGCCAATTTCGTGAACGGGGAATTGTGGGGGCGGCCCACCAACGTGCCCTGGGCGATCATCTTCCCGCGCACGGAGGACGGCATTCCGCGCCATCCCAGCCAGCTCTACGAGGCGGGCCTGGAGGGCATCGTGTTGTGCGCGGTGCTCGCCCTCCTCTTCTGGAAGACGCCGGCGCGCTATCAGCCCGGCAAGCTCGTCGGCACTTTCCTCGTCGGCTATGGCCTCAGCCGCTTCGTCGTGGAATTCTTCCGCGAGCCGGACCGCCAGCTCGGCATCATGCCGTGGCACCTCACCATGGGGCAGACGCTCACCATCCCGATGCTGATCGGCGGCCTTTACCTGATCCTCACCGCCAAGCGCCGCCGCGTGCGCGTCGAGGCGACGGCCGGGAGCGAGAGCGTCGCCTGATCGGGATCTCGGCGCGCGCCTCGCGCGGCTGATCGCGGCCGAGGGGCCGATGGCGCTCGCCCATTATATGGGTCTGGCCAATGCCCATTATTATGCGGTGGGCGATCCGCTGGGCGCCTCCGGCGATTTCATCACCGCGCCCGAGATCAGCCAGATGTTCGGCGAGCTCGTGGGCCTGTGGCTGGCCGATCTCTGGCTGCGTGCCGGCCGGCCGGCCGCCTGCTATGCGGAGCTGGGGCCTGGGCGCGGCACGCTGGCTGCCGATGCGCTGCGCGCGATGCGCGCGGCCGGGCTGGCGCCGGACATCCATCTCGTCGAAACCAGCCCCGCCCTGCGGGCCGTCCAGCGGGAGCGGCTGCCGAGCGCGCATTGGCACGAGGACGCGGGCACCCTGCCTGAAGAGGGGGCGTTGCTCCTCGTCGCCAACGAATTTTTCGATGCCTTGCCCATCCGTCAGCTGGTCCGCACCGACGCGGGCTGGCGGGAGCATATGGTCGGCTGGCGGGAAGGACGTTTCGCCGCCGTGGCCGGAGAGGTACCGATGGATGCGCTGGTGCCCGAGATGCTGCGCGCCGCGCCGCTGGGCAGCGTGTTCGAGAGCGCACCGGCATCGGCGGCGATCGTCGCGGCGCTGGCCCGGCGGCTGACTGCCCAGGGCGGTGCGGCCGTGCTCATCGACTATGGCTATGCCGGCCCCGCCCTCGGCGACACGTTCCAGGCGGTACGCCGCCACGCCTATGCCGATCCGTTCGTCGCCCCCGGCACCGCGGACCTGACCGCCCATGTCGATTTCTCCGCGCTTGCGGGGGCGGCGCGCGCCGAAGGCGTGCAGGTTTTCGGGCCTGTCGGCCAGGGCGATTGGTTGGAAAGGCTCGGGTTGGCTGCACGCGCGGAGGCGCTGGCCCGCGCCGCGCCCTCGCGGGCGGCGGAGATCGCTGCTGCGTGCACGCGATTGACCGCACCGGATGCGATGGGCCAGTTGTTCCGCGTGCTGGCGCTGGTCGCGCCGGGCTGGCCCGTTCCCGAAGGATTTGCCTGACTCATGGTCGAAACCATCCGTACCGCCGCGCTCGCCGCCGTTCCGCACGCTTTTCTCGGCCGTCGGGGCGGTGTTTCCGGCGGGATCCATGCGGGCCTCAACGTCGGGCTCGGCTCGGACGACGATCGCGCCGCGATCGCCGAAAACCGGCAGCGGGCGGTTGCGGCGGTGCTGCCGGGCGCGGCGCTCGCGACGCTGCACCAGGTGCATTCGCCGGACGCGGTCACGGTCAGCGCGCCTTTCCCGGACGATGCCCGCCCCCATGCCGATGCGTTGGTCACCGATCGCCCGGGGCTGCTGCTCGGCATCCTGACCGCCGATTGCGGCCCGATCCTGCTCGCCGACACCGCGGCGGGCGTCGTCGGTGCGGCCCATGCCGGATGGAAGGGGGCCCTGGGAGGGGTGATCGAGTCCGTGATCGCGGCGATGGAAGCGCTTGGGGCGGATCGCGCCCGCATCGCGGCGGCGATCGGCCCCTGCATCGCCCGCGCGTCCTATGAGGTCGATGCGGGCTTCTTCCGTCGCTTTGTCGAGGCCGATCCGGAGAATGAGCGCTTTTTCACCGACGGCAGCCGCGCCGAACATCATCAGTTCGATCTGGAGGCCTTCATCGCCGCGCGGCTGGCGGCGTCCGGTGTCCGGCGGGTGGAGGCGCTCGGGCTCGACACCTATGCCGATCCGGAGCGCTTCTTCAGCTTCCGCCGGGCGACGCACCGCGGCGAACCCGACTATGGGCGCCAGATCTCGCTGATCGGTCTTCCCGCGTAACGGCTTGGGCCGGCGCGTTTCGGCATGCGGCCGCCCGCCGATGGCGATGGTATCAAGTCCCCCGTCGCGCGTTTAGGATGAGCCATCCAGCAGGGGAGACCTCCCATGACGAAAGAGACCGAAGCAGACCTGACCGGCGCCTCGCTTCGCCGCCGTCCCCGCCCCGACATCCTCGAGATCGGCGGCCGCAAGCTGAAGCCCTCCACGCTGATGATGGGCCACGGCTATGATCCGATGCTCTCGGAAGGTTCGCTCAAGCCGCCGATCTTCCTCACCTCGACCTTCGTCTTCGAGAGCGCGGCGGCCGGCAAGCGGCATTTCGAAGGCGTCACGGGCAAGCGGCCGGGCGGAGCCGAAGGTCTCGTCTATTCGCGCTTCAACGGGCCCGACCAGGAGATATTGGAGCATCGCCTGGGCGTCTGGGAGGAAGCGGAGGACGCGCTGAGCTTCTCCTCGGGCATGGCGGCGATCGCGACCATGCTGCTCGCGCTGGTCAAGCCCGGCGACACCATCGTCCACTCGGCGCCGCTCTACGCGGCCACAGAGACGCTGATCGGCAAGATACTCGGGCGCTTCGGCGTGCAGTGGCTCGATTTCCCGGCGGGGGCCAGCCGCAGCGAGATCGATGCCGTGCTGGAACGGGCCGGCGCCGCGGGCCGGGTACCGTTGGTCTATCTCGAAAGCCCCGCCAACCCGACCAACGCCCTGGTCGACGTGGAGGCGGTGGCGGCGGCACGCGACGCGATCTTCGGCGATGGGCCGGATCGGCCACCGATCGTCATCGACAACACCTTCCTCGGGCCGCTGTGGCAGAAGCCGTTGCGCCACGGCGCCGATCTCGTGCTCTACAGCCTCACCAAATATGCCGGCGGTCACAGCGATCTCGTCGCGGGCGGCGTCGTCGGTGCGCGGGCCGTGCTCGATCCCATTCGCGCGATGCGCAACACGATCGGCACGATCACCGATCCTCATTCGGCCTGGATGCTGCTCCGCTCCCTCGAAACGCTCGAGCTGAGGATGAGCCGAGCGGGTGAGAACGCCGCTAAGGTCTGCGCTTTCCTGCGCGACCATCCCAAGGTCGATCGGGTCGGCTATCTCGGCTTCCTCGAGGAAGGCTCGAGCCAGGCGGATATCTTCCGCCGCCACTGCACCGGCGCGGGGTCCACCTTCTCGCTCTACCTCAAGGGGGGCGAGCCCGAAGCCTTCGCCTTCCTGGATGCGCTGAAGATCGCCAAGCTGGCGGTGAGCCTAGGCGGCACCGAGACGCTGGCTTCTCATCCGGCGGCGATGACGCACCTGTCGGTGCCCGATGCGCGCAAGGCGGCGCTTGGCATCGGCGACAATCTGGTTCGCATCTCCATCGGCGTCGAGGATGCCGACGATCTCATCGCGGACTTCGATCAGGCGCTCCAGGCCATATAGATCTGCAGCGTCACTTCGCCGCCCGCTTCGGCGGAGCGGCGAAGCCGCCCCAGCGTCCGGCGAGGGCATCGCGCAACGTCTGCGTGACGGGCAGGTGGCCGAAGAATTTGCGATTGGTATGGTGCATCGCCTGCGGCACGACGATGTCCGGCGCAATGAGCTGCGGCGAATTGAACGCGCCGAACGTGTCCCATTGGCCGATGATGTCGAGCGCATCGATCGGATCCGGCATCGCGATCCGCGCGCTCATCGTCACGACGAGCATGCGGTCGGCAAGCTGCTTCAGCCGCGCCTCGTTGGCGGACCGGATCGCATAGAGCGCCTCGGATATGACCAGATTGCCCTTGCTGTGCCCGACCATCAGCGAGAAACGAAAGCGCTCGTCGGTCAACAACGCTTCCACCGTTCGGGTGTCCAGGCTCTGCCGGGTCCAGGCCACCTCGCCGGCTTTTTCGGCAAGGCCGTGCTGCTCCGCGAGTCTCTCCCAATATTCGAGGCTCTGCCGCAAGCCGCTGAACACGCCGAACCACAGGAAACCGCCGAGCGCATCCATGGCGATGTCCGTGAGGCCATATCCGGAGACGACGGCGGCTACGGGCCGGCCGAGCGCATCCGCGACGTTGCGCGCGAATGCGGCGGAGCCGAGCGCAGATCCGCCGACGCCGGCGACCGCCATCACCTGGATTTGCGCGCCGCCCTTTGCCGCGAAATCCTCGGCCGTCGTGCACAGGGTCAGCGTTCCCTGCCCCGTCGGGGGCACGATCAGGATCGCGCCTTCGGCGGAAGGATGATCGGACAGGATGTCCGCCGATTCGCTGGTGATTGCGGACACATCGTAGAACAGCGTGTCGAGGATGGCGTTACGGCGACGGAACGACTCGAGCAGCGCCGCCCTGCTGGCCGGATCGGGCGAGGGATCCACCAGGCCGAATAACCGGCTGGCGCGTTCGAAGCCGACCCTGACCGCTTGGAATAGCATCGCGCCCTCCGGTGGTGCGATGCAGCATAACATATCGCGAGCGCGAATAAAGCGAATCGGTGGCGAAATGGAACCTTCTCAGCCGTCTGACTGGCGCTCGATGTCCGCTCCGACCGACGAAAGCTTCTCCTCCAGCCGCTCATATCCCCGGTCGAGATGATAGACGCGGTGCACGCGCGTCTCCCCTTCGGCGGCGAGGCCGGCGAGAATGAGGCTCATTGAGGCCCGCAGATCGGTGGCCATCACCTCCGCGCCATTGAGGCGCGGGACACCGCGCACGACCGCCGAGCGGCCGCGCACCTGGATGTCGGCCCCCATGCGTGCGAGCTCGGGCACATGCATGTAGCGGTTCTCGAAGATCGTCTCGGTCAGAACGCTGGCGCCGTCGGCAAGCGCGAGCATCGCCATGAACTGCGCCTGCATGTCGGTTGGAAATGCCGGGAAGGGCGCGGTGGAGAGGGTGAGCCCGTGCAAGGCGCCGTTGGCCTTGACGAGGATCGACTCCGGCCGCTCCTCCACATGAACGCCGGCATCGACCAGCCCCGCAAGGATCGCCGTCATGTCCCCGGCGCGTGCGCCGATCAGCTCCAGCTCGCCATGGGTGATCGCCGCGGCGCAGGCGTAGCTGCCGGCTTCGATCCGGTCCGGCATCACCTGATAGGTGGCGCCGTGCAGCCGCTCGCGCCCTTGCACGACCAGCCGTTCCGTGCCGATGCCCTCGATCCGTGCGCCCATTGCGACGAGGCAGCGGGTGAGATCGACGATCTCCGGCTCGCGCGCCGCATTGTCGATGATCGTCTCGCCGCGCGCCAGCACCGCCGCCATCAGCGCGTTCTCGGTTGCACCGACCGAGACGAGCGGGAAGACGACATGGCCGCCCGGCAGCCCTCCCTTCGGTGCCGTCGCCCTGACATAGCCGGCGGCGAGCTCGATTTCCGCCCCCATCGCCTCCAGCGCCCGCAGATGCAGGTCGATGGGCCGGTTGCCGATCGCGCAGCCTCCGGGAAGCGACACCGTGGCCTCGCCGGCCCTTGCGAGCAAGGGACCGAGCACCAGGATCGACGCGCGCATCTTGCGCACGATGTCATAGGGCGCGACGGTCGAGGTGATCTTCCCGGCCCTCAGCGTCATCACCCGGCCGAAATCCTCGGGCCGGGCGCCTTCCACCATCGTCGAAACGCCGAGCTGGTTGAGCAGGTGGCCGAAGCTGTCGACGTCGGCTAGGCGCGGCAGGTTGCGCAGCGTCAGCGGCTCGTCGGTCAGCAGAGCGCAGGGCAGGAGCGTGAGCGCCGCGTTCTTGGCGCCCGAGATGGTCACGCGGCCCGACAGCGGCTTGCCGCCGCGGATGAAGATCTTGTCCATGGATGGGCGCTTCTAGCCGCTTCCGGCCACCGCGCAACCCGTGCGCCTTCGGCGCGTGCCGGGCCGCGCCCTTGCGGATAAAGCGCGGACCTTGATCGTTGTTAGGGCGGAACCGTTCAGCTTTGCCTAAGCGGCTGAACCGGAACGAAATGGATTCACTAGACCAGATGGATCGAGAGTGAGTGGAAGCTGTTTTGCAGAAAGGCTTGAGCATTACCTCCCATTGACGGGGAAGGAGAAGGATGCGCTCGCCCGGCTCGAGGAGCAGGAACGCAGCTACCGGCGGGGGGCGGTCGTACGGCGCGAGCATGAGCGCGCGCAGGAGCTTTTCGTCATCCGCTCCGGTTGGATGTACAGCTACGTCCTGCTCGACGACGGCAGCCGGCAGATCCTTCGTCTGCATTTTCCGGGAGACATGGTGGGCACGTCGAGCGTGGCGTTCATCGACGCGAGCGATTCGCTGGTCGCGCTGACCGACGTGAAGCTGTGCCCGTTCGACAAGACGGCGCTGCGGCCGATCTTCGAGCAGCATCCGCGCCTGGCGGCGCTGATGTTCGCCATCGCGCAGGCCGAGCGCGTCTCGCTGACCGATCGCCTGGCGTCGCTCGGCCGGACGTCGGCCAAGTCCCGCGTCGCCGCGCTGCTGCTCGACACGCTGGACCGGTTGCGTGTGATGAACAGCGATATCGGCGCCACCTTCCATTTCCCCCTGACCCAGGAGGAGATAGGAGATGCGACCGGGCTGACGGCGGTGCATGTCAATCGGATGATGCGGGCGCTCGTGGAGGAAGGCCATATCGAGCGGTCCAACGCGCATATCACGCTGATCGAGGAACAGCGGCTCGCGCAGGTGGCGAACTATGTCAACCGCTATGCCGCGCTGGATACGAGCTGGCTGCCGCCCGCGAACTGAGGCTTGATCACCCCGTCTTCGGGGCTGCCGCCTCGGCCAGCGCCGGCGCCTGCTTCGCCCCGGGCCTCAGCGCCAGCAGCCGCGCGAGCTCGGCGCGGAAGCGGGCCAGCTCCCTGCCGGCGAGCAGCGGCGCCATGGTGAACTTCACCGATTTCGGGTTGATCGCCTGGCCGTTCTTGTAGAGCTCATAATGGAGATGCGGGCCGGTCGACAGGCCGGTCGAGCCGACATAGCCGATCACCTGCCCCTGGCGCACGCGCATGCCGGAGCGCACGGCGATCCGGCTCATATGGCCGTAGCCGGTGGCCAATCCGGATGCATGGTTGAGCTTCACATATTTGCCGTGGCCGCCATGCCAGCCGGCGAAGGCGACGGTGCCGTCGCTCGCCGCGACGATCGGCGCCCCATAGGCTGCGCCGATATCGATCCCGCGGTGAAAGCGCGAATAGCCGAGCAGCGGATGCAGGCGCATGCCGAAGCCCGAAGTCAGACGCCCACTCACGGGCATGCGCATCGTGCCGCGGCTTTCGCCGACGCCGGACGCCTCGAACCATTGGTTGCGTCCGTCCTTCGACCATCGCAGCAGCTGGATCCTGCGCGATCCGCGGGTGAGGCCGGCGTAGAGCAGATCCCCGAACTCGACCTCGCCCGTCTCGGCCCGGCGGTGCGCGACGATGATGTCGAATCGATCGGAAGCGCCGATGTCGCCGCGGACGTTGAGCTTGGTCGCGAGCGCGCGCAGATAGTCGGCCACGATCGGGGCCGGCGCGCCGGCGGCGCGCGCCGCACGGGAGAGGCTCGATCCCGCCACCCCCTGGATGCGCAGCGGCGTATCATCGACCGCGATCGGGATGCGCTGGAGTCGCAGCCGCCCGTCGACGCGCTGCACCGCGAGCTTCAGGTCCAGCCGTGCGCGGAACGCCAGCTGATCGAGCGGGCGGGCCGCGTTGCGGCTTGGCCGGCGTCCGAGCACGAGGTCCATCCGGGTGCCCGGCTTGATCGCGTCGATCGGAAGGGCGTCGTCCACCATCGCGGCGATCTGCTTGGCCTCGCCGCTCGCGACACCCGCGCGCTCCAGAACCCGGGCGAAACCATCGCCCCGGCCGAGCGTGGCGGAGAGTGCGATCGAGGGCCGCTCGGGCGGCTCGGCGAGCGGTTGCGCGGCATCTGTCGCCCCCATTCTCCGGCCGGTGTCGCCGCCATAGGCGAGGGGCGCGATGCCGATCGCGCGCGCTTCGTCCCACTGCGATGCCGTGAAACCGGCTGGCGCGGGTGCGATGATCGGGCGGAAGCCCGGCGCCAGCGCCCAGGCGCCGGCGCAGAGCGCGGCGCAGGTCAGGAGGCCGCGCGTCCATTCGGCCGATCCGATCCGCGCGCCGAGGTCGGTGACCAGATCGAGATCCGCCGTGCGATCCCACAGCCGATCGCCCAGACGCGCGAGGCGGGTTCCGAAGGTGATCGGCAGGGCGGCGTCGAGCGACAGCACGGCCGCGCCGGCGCCATGCCCCTGCTCTCCCTCGCTGCTTCGATACACGATTGAGATTCCCCCGCTTTTCCTTCACCCCCCGGTGAAGGCCGCGTTCGATGAAGGACTGTGGCGCAACGCCGCGAAAGTCAAACGAATCGGCCATTTTCCGGCTTCGGCTGCGGCGAAGCGTCATGTTTTTGCCACGAACCGCGATCGGTGCGGGGCGCGCAGAAGCCGCTTGCCTTTGCCGCCGGGGGACCCGATGTTTCCCGGCATGTCCCGCTTTACGGCCAATGCCCTGGCCGCCGTGCTCGGCCCGACCAATACGGGCAAGACGCATCTCGCGATCGAGCGGATGTGCGGCCATTCGAGCGGCATGATCGGCTTTCCGCTGCGCCTGCTCGCCCGTGAGGTCTATGACCGCGTGGTCGCCATCAAGGGCCAGGGGCAGGTGGCGCTGATCACCGGCGAGGAGAAGATCCTGCCCGATCGGGCGCGCTGGTTCCTGTGCACCGCCGAATCCATGCCGATCGACCGCGATTTCGCCTTCGTCGCGATCGACGAGGCGCAGCTCGGCGCCGATCCCGAGCGCGGCCACGTCTTCACCGATCGGCTGCTGCATGCTCGCGGCCGTGAGGAGACGATGATCCTCGGATCGGAAAGCCTCCGGCCGATGCTTCGTGCGCTGGTCCCCGACGCCGAGATCATCAACCGGCCGCGCTTCTCGACGCTGAGCTATGCCGGCGCCGCCAAGCTGTCGCGGCTGCCGCCGCGCTCGGCGATCGTCGCCTTCTCTGCCGAGGAGGTGTACGCGGTCGCGGAGATGCTGCGGCGCCTGCGCGGCGGCGCGGCCGTGGTGATGGGGGCGCTGAGCCCGCGCACGCGCAATGCGCAGGTGGCGATGTTCCAGGCCGGTGAGGTGGATTATCTCGTCGCCACCGACGCGATCGGGATGGGGCTGAACATGGACGTCGCGCACGTCGCCTTCGCCTCGTTGCGCAAGTTCGACGGCCGGCGCACGCGGCGGCTCACCGTCGCTGAGATGGCGCAGATCGCCGGGCGCGCGGGGCGCCACCAGCGAGACGGCACGTTCGGCACGCTCGCCCTGGAGGGCGGCGGCGCGGCCTTCACCGAGGAGGAGGTGGAGGCGATCGAGCAGCATCGTTTCGCTCCGCTCGATCATCTTTTCTGGCGCGAGGGCCGGCCGTCGCTGGCCAGCGTCGATGGGTTGATCGCGTCGCTGGAACGGCGCCCCGACCAGCCGGCGTTGCGGGCTGCCCCCGAAGCGGTCGATCTGGCGGTGCTCAAGCGGTTGTCGGGTGAGCCTTGGGTGCAGGAGCGGGCCAGGGGGCAGCAGTCGGTGGCGCGGCTCTGGGCCGCCTGCGGCCTGCCCGACTTCCGCAAGACGGGGGCAGAGGCGCATGCGCGCCTGGTCGGCCGCATCTTCCGCCATCTCAGCGAAGGCAATGGGCATATTCCGGCTGCCTGGTTCGCCGACGAGATCGCGCGGCTCGATACGGTGCAGGGCGATGTCGAGACGATCAGCCAGCGCATCGCGGCGGTCCGGACCTGGGCCTATATCGCGCATCGCGCGGACTGGCTGGACGAGCCCGGGAAATGGGCCGAGCGGACCCGCGAGCTCGAGGAAAAGCTGTCCGACGCCCTCCACCAGAGCCTGCGCCAGCGCTTCGTCGACCGGCGTACCTCCGTGCTCATGCGCGATCTCGGCGCCAAGGGCAGCGATCTGCTGCCCGTCCGCATCGAGGAGGACGGCGCCGTGACCGTGGACGGCGAGGCCATCGGCCTGCTCGAAGGTTTCCGCTTCAAGCCGGATCCGCGTGCGCGCCATGCCGACATGAAGCGGCTGCTCGCGGCGGCCGAGCGCCGATTGGGCGGAGAGTTGTCTCGCCGGGCGAAGGCGCTGGCGGGCGACGACGATGCCGCATTCAGCCTCGCGACCGACGCCGGCCGGCCGGTGGCGGTGTTCTGGCGCGGCGACGTGGTGGCGCGGCTGGAGAAGGGCAAGGCGCTGCTGCAGCCGCGGCTGCGCCTCTATCGCGCGCTCGATGCGCTGCACGCGCCGGAGAAGAAGGCCGTGATGGCGCGGATCGAGGCCTGGGTAGAGGCGGCGGTCCGTCGCCAGCTGGGCGCGCTCGTCGCCGCTACCGAGGCGGCGCGCGATCCGGCGCGGACCGCGGGGCTGCGTGCCTTGCTCGCGCCGCTCGCCGACGCGGGCGGGATTATCGGCCGACGGGCGATCGAGGCCACCGTTGCCGCGCTTGACAGGAGCGGGCGCCAGGCCGCGGCGAAGCTCGGCATCCGGATCGGCGCGCTCGACATATTCCTGCCGGCGCTGCTCAAGCCCGAGGCGGTGCGCTGGCGGCTGGCGCTGGCCGCGGCGCAGGAAGGCGCGGTGATGCCGGAGCTGCCGCCGCCGGGCGCCGTCTCGCTGAAGACGCCGGACGACGCTGCAACCTGCGATGCGCTGGTGCGAGCCGGCTTCCGGCCGCTCGGCGCGCAGATGCTGCGGATCGACCAGGCCGAGCGGCTGGCCCGCATCGCCCACGAATCGCGTAGCGCGGACAGGACGGCTTTCGTGCCCGATCCCGGCCTCGCGGTGTCGCTCGGCCTGCGTCCGCCGAGCTTCGCCCAGCTCATGCTCGCGCTCGGCTTCCGCCCGGCCGATGCCGAAGGCGGCGCCCCCCGTTGGGTGTGGCGCGGCAAGCGCCCGCGCCAGCGCGCGCCCTCGCCGCGGCCGGGCAACGCCTTTTCCGCGCTCGCCGCGCTGAGGACCGCCGGTGGCTGACGGGGCCGCGTTGCGGCTCGACAAGTTCCTCTGGTTCGCGCGGCTCACCAAGACGCGCGCGCTGGCGCAGGCGATCGCCGAGGGCGGGCATCTGCGGATCGATGGGCGAATCGTCGATCGCGCGCATGCTCCGGTGCGCCCCGGCAACGTGCTGAGCTTTCCGCTGCACGGGCGCGTGCGCGTGATCCGCATAGAGGCGTTGCCGGCGCGGCGAGGGCCGGCCGAAGCGGCGCGCGCGCTCTATACCGATCTTTCGCCACATATCGATCATGTTGACGCGCCGCCCGACGCAACCTAGCAGGGCGGCGATTCCGAATGAGGGGTTCGATCCATGACCTACGTCGTCACCGATGCATGCATCCGCTGCAAATATATGGATTGCGTCGAAGTGTGCCCGGTGGATTGCTTCTACGAGGGCGAGAACATGCTCGTCATCAATCCCAACGAATGCATCGACTGCGGCGTGTGCGAGCCCGAATGCCCGGCCGAGGCGATCCTTCCCGATACCGAGAGCGGCCTCGAGAAATGGCTGGAGCTCAACGCCACCTTCTCTTCCCAGTGGCCGAACATCACCCGCAAGGGCGAGCAGCCCGCGGACGCCGACGAGCATAAGGGCGAGGAAGGCAAGTACGAGAAATATTTCTCGGCGGAGCCCGGCGCGGGCGATTGATCCTGCGCGCGACCCGGCCTCGGCGTCCCGCCGAAGGGCCGGCTGAAGCGGGCTGCGCTTGGCGCGGCGGCGGTCGCCCGGATGTGGAAAGGCGACGGGCGATATCCGAAATCGGCAGCGGATCGGCTGCTCCTATCCCCCAGCGTGTGGCGAAGCCGGAGACGGCTGCCGGTCGGCACGGCTTTGCCGTGCCTGAAAAGCTGGCATTTTGCCTACAAATATATTACATGGCGTCCGGTAGGAGGCGCATTTCTCATGCGCGCGCTGGAAGGATAGTGAAAACCGGTTCGCCCGATCGCCGGCGGCTGCATCCGCGATGCGGACTGGTCGGGATTGGCGATCCCTTATTTCCCAACGGAAGGGTCGATTGATGGCTGCCAAGGCGCTGAGCTTCGTTGTCGGCGATTATGTTGTTTACCCCAAGCACGGCGTGGGCCGCGTCATAGAGCTCCAGAGCCAGGAGATCGCTGGTGCCAAGCTGGAGCTGTATGTTCTGCGTTTCGAAAAGGAGCGGATGACGCTCCGCGTGCCCACCAACAAGGCCGAAGCGGTCGGCATGCGCAAGCTTTCCTCGAGCGTCACGCTGCAGGAAGCGCTCACCACGCTGAAGGGCAAGCCCAAGATCAAGCGCACCATGTGGTCGCGTCGCGCGCAGGAATATGAGGCGAAGATCAACTCGGGCGACCTCGTGTCGATCGCCGAGGTGGTGCGCGATCTCTTCCGCGCCGAGGATCAGCCGGAGCAGAGCTATTCCGAGCGGCAGATCTTCGAGGCCGCGACCAGCCGGCTCGCGCGTGAGCTGGCGGCGATGGAGAATACCGACGAGCCGGCGGCGCAGGAGAAGATCCTCGATATCCTGCGCAAGGCCGCCGCAGCCTACGCGAAATAACAGCTGCCGGATGGCGGAAGGGCGGTCCCTGGCGGGCCGCCCTTCGCTGTATTTGCGAGGAACCCGCGAGGAACGACGGTGCGTCGCCGGACGTTGCGCCGGATTGACGGACCGAGCGCGGGTCGCACCGGGGCTTCGCCATGCGTGATTTCTCGCAGCTGCTGGATGGACTGGTCTACACCCGGTCGCGCAACGCGAAGCTCAAGCTGATCGCCGATTATCTGCGCCGGACGCCCGATCCGGATCGCGGCTGGGCGATGGCGGCGCTCACCGGCGCGCTCGACCTGCCGGCGGTGAAGGGGACGGCGATCCGCGCCATCGCCGAGGAGCGGGTCGATCCGGTGCTGCTCGCGATGAGCCACGATTATGTCGGCGATCTGGCTGAGACGGTGGCGCTCATCTGGCCGAAGGCGGGCGCCGAACCACCGGAGATCGACGATGGCACGCTCCGCCTGTCGGCGGTGGTCGAGCGGCTCGCCTCGCTGGGACGCAGCGAAGCGCCCGCCGCGCTCGCCGCGATGCTCGATCACCTCGATGCGAACGGCCGCTTCGCCCTGCTCAAGCTCGCGACGGGAGGCCTGCGCGTCGGTGTTTCCGCACGGCTGGCCAAGACGGCGCTGGCACAGGCCTTTGGCCTGGAGCTCGATGCCGTCGAGGAGGTGTGGCACGGGCTGCGGCCGCCTTATGCGTCGCTGTTCGCCTGGGGAGAGGGGCGGGCGGAACGCCCGGATCCGGCGGACACGCCGGTGTTCCGGCCCTTCATGCTCGCTCATCCGCTGGACGATCTGCGCGTTGACCTCGCCGATTATGCCGCGGAATGGAAATGGGACGGGATCCGCGTGCAGATCGTCGGCGTGTCCGGCGAAACGCGGCTCTACAGCCGCGCGGGCGACGACATCACCGGATCCTTTCCGGATGTCGCCGGCGCATTCGGCACGCGTGGCGTGCTCGACGGCGAGCTGCTCGTGCGCGGCGAGCATCAGGCGGGCGAGGCGGCGAGCTTCAACGCCCTGCAGCAGCGCCTCGGCCGCAAGCAGGTGTCGGCCCGCATGCAGGCGGACTATCCCGCCTTTGTGCGTCTCTACGACATATTGTTCGATGGTCCTGAGGACGTTCGCGCGCTGCCCTGGGCGGAGCGGCGCCGTCGGCTCGAAACCTTCGCGCGCGCGCTCGATCCCGGCCGGTTCGATGTCTCGGCGCTGATCGAGGTCCCGGATTTCGACACGCTTGAAACGATCCGCGCGGGCGCCCGCGACGCGGCGATCGAGGGCGTCATGCTCAAGCGGCGCGATTCACCCTATGTCGCCGGCCGTCGTACCGGGCTCTGGTACAAGTGGAAGCGCGATCCGCTGACCGCCGATTGCGTGATGATGTATGCGCAACGCGGCCATGGCAAGCGATCGAGCTTCTACTCGGATTACACTTTCGGATGCTGGAGCGAGGAGGGCGAGCTGCTGCCGGTTGGCAAGGCCTATTCGGGCTTCACCGACGAGGAGCTGGTCTGGCTCGACCGGTTCGTGCGCAAACATACGGTGAACCGCTTCGGGCCGGTGCGCGAAGTGGAGAAGACGCTGGTGCTCGAAGTGGCGTTCGATTCGATCCATGCCTCGAAGCGGCATAAGTCCGGCCTTGCCATGCGCTTTCCACGCATCGCGCGCATCCGCCGGGACAAGCCGGCGGCCGAAGCGGACACGGTGGCCGCTTTACGGCGGATGATCGCGTGACGCGGCCCCGCGGTCCGGGACCCTAGCCCGCCTCGATGAGCGCCTTCTCGACGATGGCGACGAAGTTGCGGCAGGCGGTTGTCGCCGAATGGTGCCGGATCAGCCACATTCGGCTCTGCGCCGAGGGATCGGCCAGCGGCCGATAGACGACATTGTCGGTATGGAGCGCGCTCAGCGAGCGGCTGACCACCGAGATGCCGAGCCCGGCCGAGACCAGGCCGAGCAATGTCGAAAGCTCGCGCGTTTCCTGCGCGATCCGCAGCTCGTGCCCGGCCCGTCGCCACAGCATCTCCACCTGCTCGTTGAATCCCGCGCCGGGATCGCGTTCGTAGATGACCAGCCGTTCGGAGGCGATGTCCTGCACGCTGAGCGGTCCGCCCTCGCGTGCGAGGGGATGGTCGGCGCGCATCGCCACGAGCAGCGGCTCGACGAAGAGCGCGGTGGCGATCAGCTCGGCAGGCAAGGCAGGCAGCTCCAGCCCTCTCAGGAAGCCGATGTCGAGCCGATGCTTCAGCGTAGCCTCGATCTGGCGCGCACGCCCCATTTCCGAAAGAGTGAGGTGCACCTCGGGATAGGCCTGACGAAAATCGAACAGGGCGCGTGAGATCGCCGGAGCGAAGGGCGCTGAGGCGGTGAAGCCGATCGCGAGCTCGCCCAGTTCGCCGCGTTGCGCGCGGCGGGCGACCTGCACCGCGCGATCGGCCTGCTCCAGCGTGCGCCGCGCCTCCACGAGGAACAGCCTGCCCGCCTCGGTGAGCTCGACGCGCCGGCTGGTGCGATCGAACAGGAAGAGGCCGAGCTCCTCCTCCAATGCCCTGATCTGCTGGCTGAGCGGCGGCTGGGAGATGCCGAGCCGCTGCGCCGCGCGGCCGAAATGCAGCTCCTCCGCGACGCGGATGAAATAACGCAGGTGGCGCAGCTCCATGGATCTATTCGTAAAACATATCGATCCAGCCGTACAGCCTATTGGACAAGATCAGTTTTGCATTGCAATGGACCGGAGCGGCGTTTTTGCGGCGCTGCACCATCGGCAGCTCCTGTGCCGTGGAATCCCAACGGTGTCTCGCTTTCGACGGGGGGCGGCGCGGCACCCGGTGCGTGTTGAAGCCGGGCTCGGCTTCGCGGAGTAGTCAATGAACGAGCTCGTCCGGATCGCCCTTCAAAGGCCGCTCACCTTCATCGTGATGGCCATATTGATCCTCATCGCCGGGGTGCTCTCGGCGATCCGCACGCCCGTCGACATCTTCCCCAACATCGGCGTGCCGGTGGTCGCGGTGGTATGGCAATATGCCGGGCTCCCGCCGGACGAGATGTCCGGCCGGATCATCACGCCCTACGAGCGCGTGCTGACCACCACCGTCAACAATATCGAGCATATCGAGAGCCAGTCGATGCCTGGCATCGGCGTGGTGAAGATCTATTTCCAGCCCGGTGCGGATATCCGCACCGCCACCGCGCAAACCACCTCGATCTCGCAGACGGTCCTCAAGCAGATGCCGCCCGGCGTCACGCCGCCTCTGATCCTGAACTACAGTGCCTCGACGGTGCCGATCATCCAGCTCGCGCTGTCGGGCAAGGGGCTTTCCGAGCAGCAGCTCTTCGATCTCGCGCAGAACCAGATCCGCCCGCAGCTGGTGACGGTTCCCGGCGCCGCCATGCCCTTCCCCTATGGCGGGCGGCAGCGCCAGATCCAGATCGACATCGATCCCCAGGCGCTGCAGTCCAAGGGCCTTTCCGCACAGGACGTCGGCAACGCCATCGCCGCGCAGAACCAGATCAATCCGGCCGGCTTCGTGAAGATCGGCAGCTATCAGTACAGCGTGAAGCTCAACAACGCGCCGCTCTCGGTCGAGGAGCTGAACGCGCTTCCCGTGAAGGTGGTCAACGGCGCGACCATCTACATGCGCGACGTCGCCTATGTGCGCGACGGCAGCGGGCCGCAGACCAACGTCGTTCATGTCGAAGGGCACCGCTCGGTGCTGATGACGATCTTCAAGAACGGATCGACGTCGACGCTCGATATCGTGCAGGGCATCAAGGACAAGCTGCCGGCCGCCACGGCCGGCCTGCCCGACGCGCTGAAGATCACGCCGATCGGTGATCAGTCGATCTTCGTGAAGGCGGCGGTGGAGGGCGTGGTCCGTGAAGGCGCGATCGCCGCCGCGCTCACGTCGCTGATGATCCTCCTGTTCCTGGGGTCGTGGCGCTCGACCGTGATCATCGCCGTCTCGATCCCGCTCGCCGTGCTCGCCGCGGTGGCCACGCTCTCCGCCTTCGGCCAGACGCTCAATGTGATGACGCTCGGTGGTCTCGCCCTCGCCGTCGGCATCCTCGTCGACGATGCGACCGTGACGATCGAGAACATCAACTGGCATCTGGAGCAGGGCAAGGGCGTGCTCCAGGCCATCCTCGACGGCGCACGCCAGATCGTGACGCCCGCCTTCGTCTCGCTGCTGTGCATCTGCATCGTCTTCGTGCCGATGTTCTTCCTGCCCGGCGTATCCGGCTTCCTGTTCGTGCCGATGGCGCTCTCGGTGGTTTTTGCGATGATCGCCTCGTTCGTCCTGTCGCGGACGCTGGTACCCACCATGGCGATGTACCTGCTGCGCGCCCACCATGACGAGCATGGCCAGGAGATCGAGAAGCCCGAGACCCGAAATCCGCTGATCCGCTTCCAGCGCGGCTTCGAGGCGCGTTTCGAGCGGGTCCGGACGCGCTATGCCTATTTTCTCGAGCGTGCGCTGGCCAATCGCGGTCGCTTCACGGCCGGATTCATGGCGGTGATTCTGCTTTCCTTCCTGCTGGTGCCGTTCCTCGGCCGGAACTTCTTCCCGTCCGTGGATGCCGGACAGATCATGCTGCACGTGCGCGCACCGGTCGGTTCGCGCATCGAGGACACGTCCGCCGAGTTCGATCGCATCACCCGCCGCATCCGGGAGATCATCCCGCCCGATGAGCTCGCGTCCATCGCAGACAATATCGGCCTGCCGGTGAGCGGCATCAACACGACCTACAACAACTCGGGCACGATCGGTCCGCAGGACGGCGACATATTGATCGCGCTCAAGGAAGGGCACCGGCCTACGGCAGACTATGTCGCCGAGATGCGCCGCAAGCTTCCCGAAAGCTTTCCCGGCACCAGCTTCGCCTTCCTGCCCGCGGATATCACCAGCCAGATCCTGAACTTCGGCGCGCCCGCGCCGATCGATATCCAGGTCGCGGGGCGTAACCTCGCCGACAATGCCGCCTTCGCCGAGAAGATCCTGCGGCGTATCCGCACCATCCCGGGCGTCGCCGACGCGCGCATCCAGCAATCGTCCCGCTACCCGCAGCTCAACGTGGACATCGATCGCTCGCGTATCGGCCAGTTCGGGCTCACCGAGCGCGACGTGACCAACAGCCTGGCGACCTCGCTGGCGGGCACCTCGCAGACCGCGCCCGTCTTCTTCCTCAACCCGCAGAACGGCGTGTCCTATCCGGTGGTGGCCCAGACCCCCGAATATCGCGTCAACTCGATCACCGATCTCCAGAACGTGCCCGTGTCGGGCGCCGGGCAGCAGCCGACGCAGGTGCTCGGTGGTCTCGGCTCGCTCAAGCGCACCATGGCCCCGGCGGTCGTCAGCCATTACAACATCCAGCCGCTGATCGATATCTACGCGACGCCGCAGGGGCGCGACCTCGGCGCCGTCTCCTCGGATATCGCCAAGGCGATCAAGGCGCTAGAGCACGACAAGCCCAAGGGCGTGACGGTCACGCAGCGCGGCCAATATGCGACGATGAATGCCGCCTTCTCGGGTCTCGGCTATGGCCTGCTCGCCGCGATCGTGCTGATCTACCTGTTGATCGTGGTGAACTTCCAGAGTTGGCTCGATCCATTCGTGATCATCACCGCGCTGCCTGCGGCGATCGCCGGGATCATCTGGATGCTGTTCACCACCGGCACCACCCTTTCGGTGCCGGCACTCACCGGTGCGATCATGTGCATGGGCGTCGCCACCGCCAACTCGATCCTCGTCGTGTCCTTCGCACGTGAGCGGCTCGCCGCGCTTGGTGATTCGACCAAGGCCGCGCTCGAAGCCGGCATGGTGCGCTTCCGCCCCGTGCTGATGACCGCGCTCGCCATGATCATCGGCATGATGCCAATGGCGCTCGGCATGGGGGACGGTGGCGAGCAGAACGCGCCGCTCGGGCGGGCGGTGATCGGCGGCCTGATCTTCGCCACCTGCGCGACGCTCTTCTTCGTGCCGGTCGTCTTCAGCTTCGTCCATCGCCACGGGCGGGTGGCAGCCAACCCCGCCAAGGACCTGGAACTCGCGCATGCATGACATTCGACAGGACGCCCAGATGAAACGCGTGGGCATCGGCGCCGCGATCGTGGCGCTCGCAATCGTCGCGGGGGGGCTGGCGGTCCGCGCCCGGGCCGATCACGACGCCCGATCTGTGGCGGAGGCCAACGGCACGCCGACGGTGGCGGTGGTGCGTCCCCAACGGGACGGTACGGGCGGCAATCTCGTGCTGCCGGGCAATGTGCAGGCGTTCAACAGCGCCGCCATCTATGCGCGCACCAACGGCTATGTGCGCCGTTGGCTGGCCGATATCGGCGACGGCGTCTCGGCCGGGCAGACGCTGGCGATCATCGACGCGCCGGACGTCGAGCAGCAACTCGCCCAGGCACGCGCCGACTACCAGACCGCGCTCGCCAACCGCGGTCTCGCCCGATCGACGGCGGTGCGCTGGTCCGCGCTGCTCAAGCAGGATGCCGTCTCCAAGCAGGAAGCCGACGAGAAAAATGGCGATCTCGCTGCCAAGAACGCGCTCGCCAATGCGAGCCTCGCCAATGTGAAGCGGCTGGAGGCGCTGCAGGGCTTCACGCGGATCAGCGCACCCTTCTCCGGCGTCGTCACCAGCCGTTCGGCGCAGATCGGCGCGCTGATCGTGGCGGGCACCGCGGCCTCCGCGCCGCTCTTCACGGTTTCCGACGTGCATCGCATGCGGATCTATGTCCGCGTGCCGCAGCTCTATTCGGCGCAAATCCGCCAGGGCATGCACGCGACGCTAACCTTGCCCGAATATCCCGGCCGCCGGTTCGATGCGGTGCTGACCCGCACGGCCGATGCCGTCGATGCCCAGTCAGGCACCGTGCTCGTCGAACTGCAGGCCGACAATGGCGATCGGGCGCTGAAGCCGGGTGCCTATGCGCAGGTCTCCTTCCCGCTCGCCGCCGGCACGGGGAGCGTTCATCTGCCGGCGAGCGCGCTGATTTTCGGCGAGAAGGGCATGTCTGTGGCGGTCGTGGGCCCCGACGACAGGGTCCGTATCCGCCCGGTCACCGTCGGCCGAGACGAGGGCAGCACCGTCGAGGTGCTGACCGGGCTCAGCGGCGGCGAGCGGGTGATCGATACGCCGCCGGACGCGCTCGCCAATGGAGACAAGGTCCGTATCGCGCCGGATGCGCCGGCGAAGCGGAAGGGCGCCGCCGATGCACGCGGGTAGGGGCGCGGCGGGCGCTGTCGCCCTGGCGCTGCTCGCCGGCTGCTCGATGGCGCCGGACTATCGGCCGCCGGCGGTATCCGCTCCGGCAGCCTACAAGACCGCGGCCGAGCCGGCCGACGGCTGGGTGGCGGCGACGCCGCGCGACGGCGAAGCGCGCGGCGAGTGGTGGCGGGTCTACAAGGATCCGGTGCTCGCCGATCTCGAAAGCCGTATTGAGCGTGCCAGCCCGTCGCTCGCCGCCGCGCTGGCGCGCTATGATCAGGCGCGGGCCGCGGTGAAGGGGACGCGGGCGGATCTGTTTCCGACCTTGGGCGCGTCCGCATCCGCCGAGCGGGACCGGCTTTCCGCCAACCGGCCGCTCGCGGGCAGCAGCGCCAAATATAACGACTACACGGTGGGAGGCTCGCTTTCCTGGGAGCTCGACCTGTGGGGGCGTGTGCGCAACAGTGTGAAGGCTGCCAAGGCAGAGGAGCAGGCCAGCGCGGCCGATCTGGCATCGGTGCGGCTCGCGCTGCAGGCGGAGCTGGCGGACACCTATTTCACGTTGCGGGGCCTCGACGCGCAGACGCAGTTGCTCCGGCAGACGGTGGAGGCCTATCGCCGCGCCTACGAGCTGACGGCGACGCGGCACGAGGGCGGCATCGCCTCAGGGCTCGACACCAACCGGGCGCAGACCCAGCTCTCCTCGGTGCGCGCGCAGCTCTCCGATCTCGCGATCCAGCGCGCCATGGCCGAGAACGCGATCGCCGCGCTGGTCGGCGAGGTCGCGTCGAGCTTCACCCTGGCGCCTTCGACCCAGGCGATCGAGCCGCCTCCGGTGCCGAGCGGCGCGCCGTCCGACCTGCTTCAGCGGCGGCCCGATATCGCCGCCGCCGAACGCAGGGTCGCAGCGGCGAATGCGCGGATCGGCGTCGCCCGGGCCGCCTTCTTCCCGACGCTGACGCTCGGCGCGGCGGGCGGTTACGAGACGACCGGCGCCAATCTGCTCAGCGCGCCGAGCCTGTTCTGGGCGGTCGGGCCGGCGGCGGCGGTGCTCAGCCTGTTCGATGGCGGCCGGCGCGCGGCGGCGACACGGCAGGCGCGCGCGGAGCTCGAAGAGGCTGCGGCCACCTACCGTTCGACGGTGCTGACAGCCTTCAGGGAGGTTGAGGACAACCTTGCCCAGCGCGCCTACCTCGCAAGGGAGGCGAAGGACCAGCAGGAGGCGGCCGCGGCGGCCGAGCGGACGAGCGATCTCGCCTTCGTGCGCTATCGCGACGGCGCGTCCGATTATCTGGAGGTGGTGACCGCCCAGACCGCAGCCCTTGACGCGCAGCGGACGGTGCTCGATCTCCATACCAGGCGATTGCAGGCGAGTGTCGATGCGGTGCGGGTTCTGGGCGGCGCGTACGAGTGAGGTCTGCCCGTGACGGCGGGCTGGATCGAGGTGCATCGCGAAGGCATCCGCCTGGCCGGGACCGACGTCTGGATCGATCCCTCCCAGCCCAAGCCGCGTGCCTTGATCACGCATGGCCATTCCGATCATGCGCGCGGCGGCCACGGCGCGATCCTCGCCACCGCGGAAACGCTCGCCATCATGGAAGCGCGCTACGGCCCGCAGCCGGGACAGCCGGTCGGCTATGGCGAGACGATCCGGATCGACGATCTCGCGATCCGCTTCGTGCCGGCGGGCCATGTGCTCGGCTCCGCGCAGATCGTGCTGGAGAAAGACGGCGAGCGCGTCGTCGTCTCCGGCGACTATAAGCGCCGCCCCGATCCCAGCTGCGCGCCGTTCGAGCCGGTGCCGTGCGATATTTTCGTCACCGAGGCGACCTTCGCGCTGCCGGTGTTCCGGCATCCCGACATCGCGAGCGAGATCGATCGGCTGCTCGCTGCGCGCGGCGCCAATCCCGAGCGGTGCGTGCTCGTCGGCGCCTATGCGCTCGGCAAGGCGCAGCGGTTGATCCTGGAGCTGCGCGCGCGGGGCTACGAGCAGCCGATCTACATCCACGGGGCGCTGCAGCGGCTCTGCGATCTCTATCGCCAGTTCGGCCTGGATCTCGGCGATCTGCGCTCCATCGCGGGCCTGCCGCCGGCCGTGCTCAAGGGCGCGATCGTCCTCGCGCCGCCCTCTGCGCTCAACGACCGCTGGTCGCGCCGCCTGCCGGATCCGATCACGGCGATGGCATCGGGCTGGATGCGCGTGCGCCAGCGGGCGCGGCAGCGCAACGTCGAGCTGCCGCTCGTCATCTCGGATCATGCGGATTGGGACGAGCTCACCGGGACGCTCGTCGAGCTCGCGCCCGGCGAGGTGTGGGTGACGCACGGCCGCGAGGAGGCGCTGGTGCATTGGTGCGGTACCCGCCAGATGCGAGCGCGCGCGCTCGACCTCATCGGGCGCGACGACGAGGACGAGGACTGACGATGACCGGGCAGGAGGGGCCGCTGAAGCTGAAGGCGCAGCTGTTCTGCGGTGGCGAGATCGCCATGGGCCCCGGCAAGGCGGCGCTGCTCGAGGCGATCATGCGCGAAGGCTCGATCTCCGCCGCGGGGCGGGCGCTCGGCATGAGCTACCGGCGCACCTGGATGCTGGTCGACGTGATGAACCGCAGCTGGATCGAACCGCTGGTCGAGACCGAGGTGGGCGGCCGGCGCGGCGGCGGTGCACGGGTGACGGGGACCGGGCAGGCGGTGCTGTCCGCCTATCGCGCGCTGATGGAGGAGCTGTCCGCTGCGGCCGATGCGCCGGTTGCCGCATTGGCCGCGCTGCTGCGCACCGCGCCGCGACCCGCGCAGGGGGAGTGAATTTCGTGTCATGCCAGCACTGGCGGCCGCATGTGCCGGCGTATATGGACGGACATAACGTCGGAGGGCCGCAATGCCGCGCTTCCTGGTTGGTTTCTGCCTGATCGTCCTCGCGGCGCTCGGCCCTGCGGCCGCGGCCGGCGCCAAACCGCCGCTGGTGCTGGCTGCGGCGAGCCTCCAGGAGGCGCTGACCGCCGCGGCCGACGCGTGGACCGCGCAGCGGCACGAGAGGCCGGTGCTCTCCTTCGCCGCCTCCTCGGCGCTCGCACGGCAGATCGGCGCGGGCGCGCCGGCGGACCTCTTCCTCTCCGCGGACGAATCCTGGATGGACGATGTCGAGAAGCGCGGCCTGGTGAAGCCGGGCACGCGCGTCTCCTTCCTCGCCAACCGGCTGGTGCTGATCGCCCCGGCCGCGAGCCGGGCGCGGATGGCGATCCGCCCGGGCATGCCGCTGGCCGAGGCATTGGGCGACGGGCGGCTCGCGATGGGCGATCCGGATGCGGTGCCCGCCGGCAGATATGGCAAGGCCGCGCTCATCGCGCTCGGCGTCTGGCCGGCGGTGGGAACCAAGGTGGCGCGCGCCGAGAATGTCCGCGCCGCACTCGCGCTCGTCGAGCGCGGGGAGGCGCCATTCGGCATCGTCTATGAGACGGACGCCAAGGCGGCGAAGGGTGTGCGCGTGATAGGCGTCTTCCCGCCGGGCAGCCATCCGGCGATCCGTTATCCGATCGCCAGGCTGACGAGCGCGACCAGCCCGGAGGCGGAGGGCTTCCGCCGCTTCCTGATCTCGGGCGCCGGCCGCGCGATCTTCGCGCGCTATGGCTTCACCAGGCCGCGATAAGGCGGCGCCATGGGGCTGACGGCCGACGAATGGGAGATCATCCGCCTTTCGCTGAAGGTGAGCCTCGCCGCCGTCGCGCTCTGCCTGCCGGCCGCCTTCGCTCTGGCCTGGGCCCTGGCGCGCGGGCGCTTCCCCGGTAAGCTCCTGCTCGACGGCATCGTGCACCTGCCGCTGGTGCTGCCGCCGGTGGTGACCGGCTGGCTGCTGCTGATCGCCTTCGGCCGCAGCGGGCCGCTCGGCGCTCCGCTCCACGACTGGTTCGGCGTCACGCTGATCTTCCGCTGGACGGGCGCGGCGCTCGCCTCGGCGATCATGGCGCTGCCGCTGATGGTCCGCGCGATGCGGCTGTCGATCGAGGCGGTCGACCGGCGGCTGGAGGGCGCGGCGCGCACGCTGGGCGCCGGGCCGTCCCGCGTCTTCTGGACCGTCACCCTGCCGCTCTCGCTGCCGGGGGTGCTCGCCGGCGCGGTGCTCGGCTTCGCGCGCTCGATCGGCGAGTTCGGCGCGACGATCACCTTCGTCTCGAACATTCCCGGCGAGACGCGCACCTTGCCGATCGCGATCTACGCCGCATTGCAGCTTCCGGGAGCGGAGGCCGTGGTGACGCGGCTGGCGATCATCTCGGTTATCCTGTCGCTCGGCGCGCTGATCGCCTCGGAGGCGCTCTCGCGCCGGGCGGGGGCCGGACGGGGCGGCCATGTCCTTTGAAATCCACGTCACGCGCCGCCTCGGCGAGCGGGAGATCGCGCTCGCCCTGTCGAGCGGCGCCGGGTTGACCGCGCTGTTCGGCCCGTCCGGCGCGGGCAAGACGAGCCTGCTCAACATGGTCGCCGGCCTGCTGCGCCCGGACGGCGGGCGGATCGCGGTCGGCGGCGAGACGCTGTTCGACAGCGCGGCCGGCGTGGACATTCCCATCGAGCGGCGCCGCGCCGGCTATGTCTTCCAGGACGGCCGGCTGTTTCCGCATCGGCGGGTGCGCGCCAACCTCGCCTATGGTGCGCGGCTCGCGGCCCCCGCGGACCGCTGGATCGGCTTTGACGAGGTGGTCGCCTTCCTCGGCATCGGCGCGCTGCTCGATCGCTGGCCGCACACGCTCTCGGGCGGCGAGGCGCAGCGCGTCGCGATCGGCCGCGCCCTGCTTTCGGCGCCGCGCTTCCTGCTGATGGACGAGCCGCTCTCCTCGCTCGATGCCGCCCGGCGCGAGGAGATCATGCGGGTGATCGAGCGCGTGCGCGACGAGCTGGCGCTGCCGATCCTCTATGTCAGCCACGACCGGGCGGAGATCGACCGGCTGGCGACAAAGATCGTGGAGCTGTAGCCCTCTCCCGCAAGCGGGAGAGGGAGAGGAAGGTCAGTCGCGGAGCAGATCGTTGATGCCGGTCTTGGCGCGGGTCTGCGCGTCGACGCGCTTCACGATCACCGCGCAGTAGAGCGAGGGGCCGGCGGAGCCGTCGGGGAGCGGCTTGCCGGGCAGAGCGCCCGGAACGACGACGGAGTAGCTAGGCACCCGGCCGACGAAGATCTCGCCGGTCGCGCGATCGACGATCTTGGTCGAGGCGCCGAGATAGACGCCCATCGAGAGCACCGCGCCCTCCTCGACGATCACGCCCTCGGCGACCTCCGAGCGGGCGCCGATGAAGCAATTGTCCTCGATCACCACCGGATTGGCCTGCAGCGGCTCGAGCACGCCGCCGATGCCGACGCCGCCGGAAAGATGGACGTTGCGGCCGATCTGGGCGCAGCTGCCGACCGTCGCCCAGGTATCGACCATCGTGCCCTCGCCGACATAGGCGCCGATATTGACGAAGCTCGGCATCAGCACCACGCCCTTGGAGATGTGCGCGCCCGCGCGCGCGACGGCGCCCGGCACGACCCGGAAGCCGGCGGCGCGGAACCTGGCCTCGTCCCAGCCCGCGAACTTGCTCGGCACCTTGTCCCAGCCCGGCGCTCCCGCCGAGCCGCCCGGAACCAGCGCGTTGTCGTTGAGGCGGAAGGAAAGCAGCACGGCCTTCTTGAGCCACTGGTTGACCACCCATTCGCCGCCGCTCTTCTCGGCGACGCGCGCTTCGCCGGCATCCAGCATCGCCAGCGCCGTCTCGACGGCATCCCGCACCTCGCCCCCGGTGGCGAAGCCCAGCCCGTCGCGCTCGTCCCACGCCTTTTCGATCACGGCGCGCAGATCAGTCATGTGCACTCATCCCCTGTTATGGATTCCAGCCATTCGCCCAGATCGGGCGTCTCGAAATCGATGAAGCTCGGATGCGCGTCGGCACTCCCGCGCTCGGAGCCGTTGTTGACCCAGACCGTCGTCATGCCGAGCTCCTTGGCCGGCTTCAGGTTGCGGGCGAGATCGTCGACGAACAGCGCATGGGCCGGATCGACGCCGAGCGCATCGATCATCGAGCGGTAGCTGTCCGGCTGCGGCTTGGGCCGATAGGCGCAGGCATGGATATCGTGGATCGCCTCGAACGCGTCGGAGAGGCCGAGCCGCGCGAGCAGGCGCCGCGCATAGGGCTCGTCGCCGTTGGTGAAGACGAGCTTGCGTCCCGGCAGCTGCGCCACAGCGCGGATCAGCCGCGCATCCTCGGCGAGCGCATCCATCTCGATGTCGTGGACATAGCCCAGAAATTCGTGCGGATCGACGCCGTGCGCCTGCATGAGGCCGCTCAGCGTGGTGCCGTGCTCGACGAAATAGCTTTTCTGGATGCGCCGTGCCTCGACCGGATCGACGCCGAGCAGATTCTGGATGAACTGGCCCATGCGCATGTCGATCAGGCCGAACAGGTCAGCCGACGCCGGATACAGCGTGTTGTCGAGATCGAAGATCCACGTATCGATATGGGCGAGCGCGGGCGTCATGGGGCGGCCTCGCACTAGAGGAAGCGAGGGGGGGCGACAACCTTCTCCTCGTCCCCTCGCGGGGGCGGAATTACACCGTGAAGCTTTCGCCGCAGCCGCAGGTGCCCTTGGCATTGGGGTTCTGGAACACGAAGCCCGCGCTGAAATCGTCCTCCACCCAATCCATGGTGGAACCGATCAGATAGAGCACCGAGGCGCCGTCGACATAGAAATCGCCGCCCGGCGTCTCGATCTTCTCGTCGAACGGATCGGCCTGCGTCACATAATCGACTGAATAGGCGAGGCCGGAGCAGCCGCGGCGCGGCGTCGAAAGCTTGACGCCGATCGCGCCGTCCGGCGCGTCCGCCATCAGCGCGGCGACGCGCGCCTCGGCCGAAGGCGTCAGCGTGAGAGCGGCAGGGCGGGCGCGGGTTGTCGTGGCCATTCCATTTCCTTCCCCGATCGAAACATCCGTTCGATCGAAACTCCTCAGAGCATTCCCAGTTCGAGCTTGGCTTCGTCGGACATCTTCTGCGGATCCCAGGGCGGATCCCATACCAGATTGACCTCGCAGACCCCGACGCCGGGCACCGAGCCGACGCGCAGCTCGACCTCGCCGGGCATCGATTCGGCGACGGGGCAATGCGGCGTCGTCAGCGTCATCGTGACGACGACGTGGCCGCCGTCGGTCACATCGACGCCGTAAACCAGGCCGAGATCGTAGATGTTCACCGGAATTTCCGGATCGTAGATCTCCTTGAGCGCCGCGATCACACCGTCATAGACCTCGCCCCCCGGCTCGCCCGCGGGCACCGCCGACGGGCGCTGGCTCAGAAAGCCTTCCAGATAGTCGGGCTCGCGCTCGACACGCGCCTTGGGCGGCGGCGTCACCGAGTCCACCTCTTCGCTGCGATAGGCCGGTTCGTCGTTCATCCGAAAATTCTCGTCACCCGCTCGATCCCGCGCACCAGCCGCGCGACATCCTGTTCACCGTTATAGACCCCGAAGCTGGCGCGTGCCGTCGCCGGCACGCCGAGCACATCCATCAGCGGCTGCGCGCAATGATGCCCGGCGCGGATCGCGACCTGCTCCTCGTCCAATATGGTGCCGACATCGTGGGGATGCACCCCCTCGACCGCGAAGCTCACGATGCCCGCCGAATCCGCCGGCCCGAACAGGCGCACGCTGTTGATGTTGCCCAGCGCCTCGCGCGCGATCCGCACCAGGGCGGCTTCGTGCGCATGGATCGCATCGAGGCCGATCCCCTCGACATAATCGATCGCGGCATGGAGCCCGAGCGCGCCGGTGATGTGCGGCGTGCCCGCCTCGAACCGGGCCGGGGCCGGCGCATAGGTCGTCCGTTCGAAGGTCACGCGGTCGATCATAGAGCCGCCGCCTTGCCAGGGCGGCATCGAATCGAGAATGTCGGCCTTCGCCCAAAGCACCCCGATACCGGTCGGCCCATAGAGCTTGTGGCCGGAGAAGACGTAGAAATCCGCGCCGAGCGCCGCCACGTCGACGCCGAGCCGCGGCACCGCCTGGCAGCCGTCGACCAGCAGCTTGGCGCCCACGCCGTGCGCCAGCTCCGCGGCGCGGCGCACGTCGAGGATCGATCCCAGCACGTTCGAGACATGGGCGAGCGCGACGAGCTTGTGCTCGGGGCGGATGATCGCCTCGGCCGCGTCGAGATCGATCCTGCCGTCGGCAGCCAGCGGGATCACGTCGATCGCGATGCCGGTGCGATCACGCAGCAGCTGCCAGGGCACGATGTTGCTGTGATGCTCGAGCGCCGAGAGCAGGATGCGATCGCCGGGCCGGAGGCGCTGGCCCCAGCTCTCCGCGACGAGATTGATCCCTTCCGTCGCGCCGCGCACGAAGACGATCTCGTCGGCGGACGCCGCGCCGATGAAGCTCGCGACGCGCCGGCGTGCCGCCTCATAGGCGAGCGTCATGTCGGCCGAGCGCTGGTAGACGCCGCGGTGCACGGTGGCGTAGCTGGTATCATAGGCGCGGGCGATCGCCTCGATGACCGGGCGCGGCTTCTGCGCGGTGGCGGCGGTGTCGAGATAGGCCCAGCCATCCGGGATCGCCGGGAAATCGGCGACGAGATCGAGCGGGCGGGGATCGAGGATCGTGCTCATAGGCTCCTCCCCTCCCTGCAAGGGAGGGGTTGGGGGTGGGTGTGCGCGTCTGCGCGCACGACGAAACTATTTTGAGGCAGCGAAAGCCCCGGCCGCGGCATCGAGCCCCGCCCGGTGCTGACCCACCCCGTGCGCCTCCCCGAGAAGGGCGGGGAATCGGCTTGCGCTCCGATCACGCTGTCTCTCCCAGCCAGGCATCGGCATCGGCGAGCACGGCGTCGCGCACCGTCTCCTCGCCGATCCGCTCCAGAGCCGCGGCGACGAAGGCGCGGGTCATCAGCGCGCGGGCGGGCTGCGGCGGGATGCCGCGGCTCTGCAGATAGAAGAGCGCCTGCCGGTCGAGCTCGCCGATCGCGCAGCCATGGGCGCACTTCACGTCGTCTGCGAAGATCTCGAGCTCGGGCTTGGTGTTGATCGTCGCCGTGCGCGCGAGCAGCAGCCCCTTGAGCGACTGTTCGGCATCGGTTTGCTGTGCGCGGCGCGCGACCTCGACCCGCGCGGCGATGCTGTCCGTGGCGGCATCGTCGGCGACCGCGCGCCAGACCTGGCGGCTGGTGCCGCCCGGCGCGCCGTGGCGCAGCACGATGTTCGCGTCATGGCGCTGCGCGCCGCGGGCGAGCAGCGCGCCGCCGAACTCGGCAAAGGCGCCTTCGCCCTCCAGCGCCAGCGCCGCGTCGATGCGCGTGCCGGCCGTGCCCGCGCCGAGCAGCACGGTGACGAGGCTTGCGCCGCCGGCGATCGCCGCTTCCTCGCGAAGCGACTGGAAGCCGCTCGCCTGCAGCAGCCGGACGGTGCGCATCAGCCGGGCGGAACGGGCGAGATCGATGCGGGTCAGGCGATTGGCCCAGCCGTCGCCGACGAAGGTCTCGATGATGCTGGCCTGCGCGTCCTCGGCGAGCATGATGCGCGCGGGCAGGTGGCTGGCGCCGCCGGTTCCGACATGGACGATCTCGATCGTCGCGGGCGGGGAATGGGTGCCGCTCAGGTTCAGCACCCATCCTTCGCCGGCGGCGAGGCGCGCGAGCGGATGATCGCTGGAGACATGCGCCGGCCCGACCTCGACCGGCCCCGGATGGCTGAGCCCCGCCTCGTAGCGGCCGTCGATGAAGAGCAGGCGGGGGCCGTTTCCGATCCACAGGCCGTGCGTGTCGATCATGCCGCCGCGCGGCGGCGCGTCCACGAGCTCGGGCAGGACGGAGAGATCGCTCCAGCGCCAGGCCTCATGACGGGGGGAGGGAAGGGAGAGCGCCGTCACTTTCCCTCTTCCCCTGGCGAGAGGGGATTCATGCGGCCACCTGCGCATAGCCTTCGCGCTCCAGCTCGAGCGCGAGCTCGGGGCCACCCGATTTCACGATCCGGCCAGCCGCCAGCACATGCACGAAGTCCGGCTTCACATAGTCGAGCAGCCGCTGATAGTGGGTGATCAGCAGCACCGCCTTGTCCGGCTTGCGCATGATCGTGTTGATGCCGTGGCCGACGGTGCGCAGCGCATCGATGTCGAGCCCGCTGTCGGTCTCGTCGAGGATGGCGAGCTTCGGGTCGATGATGCCCATCTGCACCATCTCGTTGCGCTTCTTCTCGCCGCCCGAGAAGCCGACGTTCACCGGCCGCTTCAACATGTCCATCGACAGGCCGAGCGCATCCGCCTGGCCGCGGGCGAGGCGCAGGAAATCGCCGCCCGACAGCGGCTCCTCACCCCGCAGTTTACGCTGGGCGTTGAGCGCCTCGCGCAGGAACTGCACATTGGATACGCCGGGTATCTCGACCGGATACTGGAAGCCGAGGAACAGGCCGGCGGCGGCGCGCTCGTGCGGAGCGAGCGCGAGCAGATCCTGGCCATCGAACGTGGCGCTGCCGCCCGTCACCGCATAGCCGGGCCGGCCGCCGAGCACATAGGACAGGGTCGACTTGCCGGCACCATTGGGGCCCATGATGGCATGCACCTCGCCGGCGTTGATCGCGAGGCTGAGGCCCTTGAGGATCGGCTTGCCGTCAACTTCGGCGTGGAGATCGGTGATTTCGAGCATTGTCATCCTGTTCCAGTGGGTCAGCCCACGCTGCCTTCAAGGCTGATTCCCAGCAGCTTCTGCGCCTCGACTGCGAATTCCATCGGCAGCTGCTGCAGCACCTCGCGACAGAAGCCGTTGACGATCAGCGCCACCGCATCCTCCTGGGCAAGGCCGCGCTGCATCGCGTAGAAGAGCTGGTCGTCGCTGATCTTGCTGGTCGTCGCCTCATGCTCGATCTGCGCCGAGGGATTCTTCACCTCGATATAGGGCACGGTGTGCGCCCCACAGTCATGCCCCAGCAGCAGCGAGTCGCACTGGGTGAAGTTGCGCACCCCTTCCGCCGCCGCGCCGACGCGGACGAGGCCGCGATAGGTGTTGTTGCTGTGGCCGGCGGAGATGCCCTTGGAGACGATGGTCGAGCGGCTGCCCTTGCCGAGATGGATCATCTTGGTGCCGGTATCGGCCTGCTGGCGGTTGTTGGTCACCGCCACCGAATAGAATTCGCCGACGCTGTTCTCGCCCGCGAGCACGCAGCTCGGATATTTCCAGGTGATCGCGCTGCCGGTCTCGACCTGGGTCCAGCTCACCTTGCTGTTCCGCCCCTGGCAGAGCGCCCGCTTGGTGACGAAGTTGTAGATGCCGCCGCGCCCTTCGGCGTCACCGGGATACCAGTTCTGCACGGTGGAATATTTGATCTCGGCATCGTCGAGCGCGACCAGCTCGACCACCGCGGCGTGGAGCTGGTTCTCGTCGCGCTGCGGGGCGGTGCAGCCTTCGAGATAGGAGACGTAGCTGCCCTTGTCGGCGATGATCAGCGTCCGCTCGAACTGGCCGGTGTTGGCCGCGTTGATGCGAAAATAGGTGCTGAGCTCCATCGGGCAGCGCACGCCTTCCGGAATGTAGACGAAGGTCCCATCGGAGAAGACCGCACTGTTGAGCGCGGCGAAATAATTGTCGTGCTGCGGCACGACCTTGCCGAGCCACTTCCTCACCAGCTCGGGATGCTCGCGGATCGCCTCGCTGATCGACAGGAAGATGACGCCCGCGGCCTTCAGCTCCTCGCGGAAGGTGGTCGCGACCGAGACCGAATCGAACACCGCGTCGACCGCCACCTTGCGCGCACCCTCGACACCGGCGAGCACCTTCTGCTCCTCGATCGGGATGCCGAGCTTCTGGTAGGTTGCAAGGATCTCGGGATCGAGCTCGTCGAGCGATTTCAGTGTCGGCTTGGCCTTGGGCGCCGCATAATAATAGGCGTCCTGATAGTCGATCGGCGGCACGGCGAGCTTGGCCCAGTCCGGGCTCTCCATCTCCAGCCAGCGGCGATAGGCCTTGAGCCGCCAGTCGAGCATCCATTCGGGCTCATTCTTCTTGGCCGAGATGAAGGCGACGGTTTCCTCGCTCAGCCCCTTCGGCGCGAAATCCTGTTCGACGGCCGAGGTGAAGCCCCATTTGTAGCGGGACTGCTCCTCGACGGCGGCATAGGCTTCTTCGTTGCGCGTGCTCATAATTCTGCTCCGGCGAGGCTGGCCAGCGAGACGCCGGCGAGCGCGCCCTTCACGGCGCCGTTGACGGCGCTCCAGTGCGGCCTGACCTTGCAGGCGGTCTCGAGGCCGCAGTCATGCTTGCCCTGCTCGACGCACGCGGTCATCGCGATCGGACCCTCGACCGCCTCGACGATATCGGCGAGGCTGATCGCGTCGGCATCGCGCGCCAGGCGGAAGCCGCCGCCCGTGCCGCGCGCCGACTGCAGCAACCCGGCGATGGCGAGCCTGCCCATCAGCTTCTGCGCCGTGGGCAGCGGCACGCCCGTCTCCTCGGCCAGCGACGTCGCGGACAGCCGCGCGCCGCGCGGGTGACGCGCAGCGGCGGACATCATGACGACCGCATAATCGGCGAGGCTCGAAAGCCGCATCGTGCTCCCAAATCGGACTGATTCGTTCCGATTGCCATCTGGGGGCGGAGACGGGCGGGGTCAAGGGGGAAACACATCTCACTCTCCCGCTTTGCGGGAGAGGGTCGGGGAGAGGGACTGAAGGGGCGTTCTTCCCTGTTGTTGCCTCAGGAAAGCGGAAGTGCCCTCTCCCGCAAGCGGGAGAGGGCTTTGCGCGCTCACGCCTGCGCGACGAACTTCACGTTGAGATAGGCCTGCAACCCCTCGATGCCGCCCTCCGAGCCATGGCCGCTTTCCTTGATGCCGCCGAACGGCGTCTCGGGGGTGGAGATGGCGAGGGTGTTGATGCCGACCATGCCGCTTTCGAGCGCTTCGCTCACCTGCTGTGCGGTCTCGATCGAGCGGGTGAAGGCATAGCTGGCGAGGCCCATGTCGACCGAATTGGCGCGCTTCAGCACCTCCTCGGTGGACGCGAACGGCACGACCGGGACGACCGGGCCGAAAATCTCCTGGCACAGCGACAGCGTGTCGTCGGGCACATCGGTGAGCACCGTCGGCTGGAAGAAATTGCCCTGGTTGCCGATCCGCTCGCCGCCGGTCACCACCCCGGCGCCGCGCGCGGTGGCATCGGCGACGACGCGCTCCATCGCCTCGACCCGGCGCGGATTGGCGAGCGGGCCCATGGTGGTGCCCTCGGCGAGGCCGTTGCCGACCTTCACCGCCCGGGCCTTGGCGACGAAGCCGTCCAGGAAGCGATCATAGAGGCTCTCATGGACGAAGAAGCGCTGCGGCGAGACGCAGACCTGACCGGCGTTGCGGAATTTGAAGAAGCCGAGCGCGTTCACCGCCTTGTCGAGATCGGCGTCGGGGAAGACGATCGCGGGCGCATTGCCGCCGAGCTCCATCGTGGAGCGCTTGGCGGTGTCGGCGGCGAGCTTCATGAGATGCTTGCCGACCGCCGTCGAGCCGGTGAAGGTGATCTTGCGGATCGGTTTCGCGGCGATCAGATGCTCCGACACCTCCGCCGGAACGCCGAAGACGAGGTTGACCACGCCGGCCGGCACGCCCGCGTCGTGGAGGGCCCGGATCAACTCGAGCGCCGTTCCCGGTGTCTCCTCTGAGGCCTTGAGGATCAGCGTGCAGCCCGCGCCGAGCGCGCCGCCGATCTTGCGGATCGGGGTGAGCGCCGGGAAGTTCCAGGGCGTGAACGCCGCGCAGGGGCCGACCGGCTCCATCAGCACGATCTGGCGGGTGCCGGCGGTGCGGCCCGGCACGACGCGGCCATAGGCACGGCGGCCTTCCTCGGCATACCAGTCCAGAATGTCCGCCGAGGTTGCGACCTCGATCGCCGCTTCGGCGAAGACCTTGCCTTGCTCCTTGGTCATCACCGTCGCGATATGATCCTTGCGATCGCGGATGAGATCGGCGGCGCGGCGCAGCAGACGGTAGCGCTCATAGGCGGACAGGGCCTTCCACGCGGGAAAGGCGCGGGTCGCGGCATCGATCGCCGCGTCGAGATCGGCCGCCGTGGCGTGCGGCAGATCGGCCAGAACCTCGCCCGTCGCGGGATCGAACACCGGCTCGCTGCGGCGTCCGTCGCTGCCGAGAAAATGACCGTCGATGTAGAGGCTGAGCGCGGGATACATGGAAGCTCCCCCAAGAGGCGCGGCAGGACGCCGCCGGATGGCAGGCAGATCGTACCGCCCGCGGAAAATTGCAATGGCGCTCAGCCGTCCTGCGTCGGTTCCTCGCCGATCGCAGGCCCGTCGGGGGCCAGTCGGTCGGGATAAGGCATGATCATCCGTCCGTCCGGGGCCGCGGTGAAGGTGGTCTGCGTCGGATAGGCGAATTCGATGCCGGCCTCGTTGAAATCCTGCACGATCTCGATGAGCACCGCATGGTTGGTGGCGAACACCCGCTCATAGTCGGTCGAGTGGATGTCATATTGGAGCTCGAAATCGATGCTGGAGGCGCCGAGGCCGGTGAGGCCGCAGCGCACCAGCCGCGCATGCTCGTGGCGCTCGACGATGCGGCGCACGCGATCGGGGATGGCGCGCAGCACGTCCGGCGGCGTCTGATAGATGACGCCGAGCTTGTGGACCATGCGCCGATGCTCCAGCCGGCTGAAATTGCGGACCTCCTTGTTGAGCAGGTTGGCGTTGGAGATCACCACCTCCTCCCCGGTGAGCGAGCGGATGCGCGTCGTCTTGAGGCCGATCGCTTCGACCGAGCCCGAGGTCTGATCGAAGCGGATGCCGTCGCCGCGGCGGAACGGCTTGTCGAAGAGGATGGAGAGCGCGGCGAACAGATCGGAGAAGATGCCCTGCGCGGCAAGGCCGATCGCGATGCCGCCGATGCCGAGGCCGGCGATCAGGCCGGTGACGTTGACGCCGAGATTGTCGAGGATGAGGATGACCGCGATCGCGAAGACGGCGACCGTGACGAGCAGCCGGACGATGCCGAGCGCGCTGCCGAGCGCGTGCGCGTCGTCCGCTCCGGCGCGGTGGGCGATGGCGCCGAGGACGAGCTCGCGCACCCAGATCGCGACCTGCAGCGTGACGGCGATGGTGAAGAAGAACTGGATCGTCTTGGCGACGGCCTCCGGCGCATGGGCATAGCCGGCGACGAGCTGCGCCGCCACCGCCGCCATGAACCAGATCCGCGTCTTGGCGAGCGCGCGGCCGATGGTGGTGCGCCACTGGGTGCCGGCGTCGCGGGTCCGATAGAGGCGGATGCCGACCGATCTCGCGCCCATCAGCGCGAGCACGATCACGGCAGCGATCGCGCAGCCGACGATGATGCTGATGCCGTGATGGGATACCCAATGGACGCTCTGATCGCCGAGGCTGCGCAGCTGATCGCCGATCGGCGGCTCATCGAGCAGCGGCGCGGGCTTGGCGGCTGCGGCGGTCGTCGTGGTCGTGCTTGCCATCACGCCGCTTTTGGCACGGGTGCGCCGTCGTCCGCCAGCCCGTCGAGAAAGGCGAGCAGCCCGCGCTCCGCCGAGGAGAGATATTTGGTCGCCCGCGGCAGGGGAAGCGGCGGCAGATCCGCCTGCCGCCGCTTGGCGCGTTCGATGAGCGCGGGGTGGACATAGGATTTGCGGCTGATCGCCGGCGTGTTGCCGAGCGCGTCGGCGACCAGCGCGAGCATCGTCTTGAGCGGCACGCCCTCGCCCCCGCCCTGGGCGAGGGCGGCATAGGCGAGCATGCTCGCGCCCCAGGTGCGGAAATGCTTGGCGGTGAAATCCTGGCCCGAGGCCTCGCGCAGATAGGCGTTGACGTCCGAGGAGGTGACGGGATGGGCCTCGCCTGCCGCATCGAGATATTGGAAGAGATGCTGGCCCGGCAGATCCTGGCAGCGGCGCACGAGCCGGCAGAGCCGCTGGTCCTCGATCGTCAGCCGCTGCATCCGGCCGGACTTGCCGCGATAGACGAGCCTCAGCTTGCCGCCCTTCACGCTGGCGTGGCGGGCGCGCAGCGTCGTCGCGCCGAAGCTCCGGTTGGTTCGGGCATAGCCTTCGTTGCCGATGCGCACGCGGCCGAGATCGAGCAGCCGGACGACCGCGGCGACCACGGTTTCGCGGCCGAGCCTGCGGCCCGACAGATCCTCCGCCACGCGAGCGCGGATTCGGGGCAGGGCGTAGCCGAACTCCGCGCAGCGATCGAACTTCTCCGCCTCCTGCCCGGCGCGGAAATCGGGATGGTAGCGATATTGCTTGCGCCCCTTCTCGTCGATTCCGGTCGCCTGGATATGGCCGCGCGGATCGGGGCAGAACCAGGCGTCGCGATAGGCGGGCGGCAACGCGATCCGGTTCAACCGGTCGATCTCGTCCCGGTCGGTGATGCGCCTGCCCTGCGCGTCATGATAGGCCCATCCCCGCTTCAGCTTGCGACGGCTGATCCCGGGCATCGCATCGTCGACATAGCAGAGCATGGCGGGCGGCGGCTTCCCTTCCTATAAGGTCCGGGAAACGCCACGCTTCGCCGCTTCGTTCCGGAACGTGCCGCCGGCCCGCCGGTTTCGGGCGGAAAGGAGATGCCGCATGCCCGCGATTGCCGACGCCCGCATCCTGATCATCGCCACCGACGGATTCGAGCATAGCGAGTTGTTCGGCCCGCGCGAGACGCTGCAGTCGCTCGGTGCCGAGGTGGTGATCGCCTCGCCGGGCCGCGATCCCATCCAGGGCCGCGAGCATGACGAGAAGACGCGGACGATCGCGCCGGACATCACGCTCGACGAGATCGACCTCGATGCCTATGACGCGATGATCCTGCCGGGCGGCGTGATCAACCCGGATGCCCTCCGGACGAACGAGAAGGCCGTCGCGCTGATCCGTGTGTTCGCCGAGAGCGGCAAGCCGCTCGCCGCGATCTGCCACGGGCCCTGGCTGCTCGTGGAGGCGGACGTGATCCGCGGCCGCACCGTCACCGGCTGGCCCTCGATCCGCACCGACCTGCGCAACGCCGGGGCCGAGGTGGTCGACCGCGCGGTGGTGATCGACGAAAACATCGTCACGAGCCGCAAGCCAGCGGACGTGCCCGCCTTCACGCGGGCGGTGGTGGCGCTGGTCGAGGGGCGCAGGCCCGCCGCCGAAGCCGCCTGATCAGGCGGCCGAGCGCGTCCCGAAGCGGCCGTGCCGGCGATAGGCGACGAGCCACGCCGGGGCGAGTGCGGCGAGCGGCGCGGGCGCGATGCCGAAGGCGGCGAAGCCTTCGGCGCCGCCGGAGACGACATTGTCCTTCTGCAGCATCAGCCACTGATCGCGCGTGATCGGCGCGCCGGGCAGCCAGCCGAGGCCGGCGAGGAGCCGGCCCACCGCATCCGGCAGCGGCAGGAGCGGCCGATCGCGGCCGATGGTGCGCATCAGCCAGGCCATCAGCGCCTCCATGGTGAGCACCTCCGGCCCGCCGAGCTCGAACGTCCTGCCGGCATGGCTTCCCGGCTCGAGCGCGGAGAGCGCGACGGCGCGGGCGACGTCCCCGACCCATGCCGGCTGGAACTTCACGCCCGGGCGGATCACCGGCAGCACTGGCAGGACCTGCGCCAGCGCGGCGAAGCGGTTGAGGAACTGGTCCTCCGCGCCGAACAGGATCGAGGGGCGCAGGATCGTGGCGCCGGGGAAAGCCGCGCGGGCCGCCGCTTCGCCCTCGCCCTTGCTGCGGGCATAGGCCGACGGCGCGCCGGGATCCGCCCCGATCGCCGAGACCTGCACCAAGGCACGCGCGCCGGCCGCGGCCGCCGCGGCCGCCGTGTTGCGCGCGCCATCGACATGCACCGCATCGAAATCGCCCTTGAGGACGCCGACCAGGTTGATCACGGCGTCCGCCCCCTCGACCGCGCGCTGCACGCTGTCGGCCCGGGTGACGTCGGCCGCGACGAACTGCGTCTGGCCGAGGCCGCCGAGCGGCTTGACGAAGAAGGCGTGCTTGGGATCGCGCTCCGCCACGCGGACACGGGCACCTGCCGACAGCAGCTCCTGCGCGACATAGCGCCCCAGGAACCCAGCGCCTCCGAACAGCGTCACCAGCTTCGCCATCGCGAATCCTTCTTCCTTTCACCTGCCCCGACGGACAAATCCGCCATGCCCTCCGCAGATGCGGTTGACAAGCGCCGACCGGCACCGCTAAGCGCCCGGCCTCGCTCCCGTGCCCAGGTGGCGGAATTGGTAGACGCGCTGGCTTCAGGTGCCAGTGGCCGCAAGGCCGTGAAGGTTCGAGTCCTTTCCTGGGCACCAAGCGCTCCTTTTCAGGAAGTGCCAAAACATCTCCAAACGTTGAGAAAATCCCGAATTTCTGCCATAAATGGCTCCGGAAGAGCCAAGGCGTGCCACAGCAGCCCACCGCGATGTTGGTACGATTGTTGGTACTTCCAGGTACCAACAACGGGAGATACCAACATGGCTCTCACCGCATTGGAGGTCCGCTCTGCGAAGGGGAGGGATCGGCCCTACAAGGTCAGCGACTCCGGTGGTCTCTATTTGTTCGTCCAGCCTTCCGGCCAGCGCTACTGGCGCCTCGCCTATCGCTGGGGCGGCAAGCAGCAGACGATGGCTTTGGGAGTTTTCCCGCAGATCAGCCTTGCGGAAGCGCGAGCAAAGCGCGATTCCGTTCGGAAGATTCTTGCGGAGGGAAAGAACCCGATTTCAGTCGCGCGCGAAGAGGCGTTGGCCGTCCGGCTCCTTGAACAAATCACCTTCAAGGTTGTAGCGGAGGAGTGGATCGCCAAGTGCGAGCGAGAAGGGCGGGCGGAGATCACGCTGCACAAGCAGCGGTGGTTGCTCAGTTTCGCCTATCCCAAGCTTGGCAATCGACCGATAAGCCGCATCTCTGCCCACGAAGTGTATGAGGTACTGCGCCTCATAGAAGCCAAGGGGCATTACGAGACGGCACGCCGCCTCAGAGGAACCTGCGGACAGATATTTCGCTACGCAGTCGCGACGGCACGGGCGGAGCGTGACGTGTGCCTGGACCTGCGGGGAGCGCTCATCACGCCCAAAGTCAAACATCTGGGCGCGATCACCAAGGCCGACGAGGTTGGGGAACTGATGTGCGCTATCGACGGCTTCGATGGATACCGCGTCACGCATGTCGCGCTTCGCTTAGCGCCGCATCTGTTCGTCCGCCCAGGCGAACTCCGACGTGCCGAATGGTCCGAGTTTGACTTTGAGGCGCACGTTTGGACGATCCCCGCGGAGAAGATGAAGATGCGGCGCCCGCACCATGTGCCGCTATCAAGCCAAGCGCTCGCGATCATCGACGAGATTCGTCCCGTAACGACGGGGCATGCGTATCTCTTTCCATGCCAAGGTAAACGCGATCGGCCAATGTGCGAGAACACGCTGAACTTGGCATTGCAGCGGTTGGGGTATGGCGGTGGTCGTATGACGGCACATGGTTTTCGAGCCATGGCCAGCACGCTGCTCAACGAGATGGGATGGAGCCCGGATGCGATTGAGCGGCAACTCGCGCATCTCGATAGGAATACAGTCAGGCGCACATATGCGCGTGGAGAATATTGGGACGAACGCGTTCGCATGATGCAAGCTGTCCGTCGTCAGAACATTCGGCACAACTCGCGGCGTAGATTAGCGGAGTGCGGGCCTCGTCTTGGGGTTGATGTTAAGCGGCGAGCTTGCGGTGTTGCAAGCGCCGATGCTCGATGGTCTGTCGCT
>Ga0180222_1000157_pt1 | contig 120295 bp, 97 predicted proteins | sample eDN5th37CKraftOP_FD_151336 | JGI IMG/M metagenome (GOLD analysis project Ga0180222, IMG submission 151336) | Enriched Organic Plus compost microbial communities from Emeryville, California, USA - eDNA 5th pass 37_C Kraft OP (version 2) (version 2) ... | reverse complement strand
ACGCCGGCCGGGTCCACCGCTTACAACCTTTCGGCGCACGGGCCGATCCTGCCGATCAACGCGCCGCTGCTCGCACTCACCCCCATCAGCCCGTTCCGGCCGCGGCGCTGGCGCGGTGCACTGTTGCCCAACAAAGTGCGCATCACGATGGAGGTGCTGGAAGCCGAAAAGCGGCCGGTGAGCGCCGTCGCCGATCACTTCGAAACTCGCGGCGTCACGCGCGTCGAGGTGGAAAAAGCGCGCAACGTCGAGCTCTTCATGATGTTCGACCCCGACCACAGCCTCGATGAACGGGTGCTCGCCGAGCAGTTCCGCTATTGAGGATCCCGATCAGTGCTGCTGCGTCGCCGGCGAGCTTCTGAGGTTCACGACCTCGGCGCGCCAAGCTCCGACGCGATCCGCCGGTGGCGTCCTCTCCATGCTCTGCTTGTCCCTGCCGCGCTTGGTCGCGGCCGGTTTCAATCCGATAGCGACAAGGCGGGGCGGCTCACCCAACGCGCCCAGGATCCGCAGATAGAATTGCTCAACGGTCGTGGATCCTGCCGGCGATCCATCCGAAATGGCCCCGGCGATCATAGGAAATCGATTGCGTAGCGGAGCATCCGGCTCCTCGCCCACAGCGCGAACGAGACCAATCGCGGTCTCGGCGCCGAAGAGGTGCGCGATATAGAGGTCGCCGGCTACCGGCGTGCGATCGAAGGCTTCGCGCATACGGGCGGCGTTGTGCTCGGCCGCGGCGCGGGCGACCGGCGCCGCCAGCGCCGCGTCGTTGCGCGCCGCGAGAATCCGCTGCCGCTCGTGCGGCGCCGGGACGTAATACCGTCCGCCGCTCGTGACGAACACGCGAGCGCCGAGCCGCGTTGCGGCATGCGGGTTGTCGTGCAGCGCACGCAGCCAGCTCTGCTCTGAATAGAGCAGCGGTCCTGCCGGTGCTGCGTAGGCGGCTGCAAGCTGAGAAGCGTGGTGCGATCCGGTGCCCGCTATCGCCGGCTGCATGGGTGTCGGCTCAGCCGAGCCTGCTGCGAGCGAAAGCACGAGGGCAAGCTGCGCGGGAATGTCGAACAGCGAGCTCAAGGCACGGTCTCCGCGGCGACACGCGGCGCCGCATGCGGCCTCGCCCGACGCTACGGGCGGACATGGAAGGCTATGCAGAAAAGGGTGAAGATCAGATTAAGCGCCGTCGCAGATCGACGCTTACGTCTGCTGTGCGAGGGCCGAAGCGAGCGGGCGCTCTGTTCGGCGCTCCTCTAGCCATTTGGTTAGACCGATGATCGACGCTTCGGACTGGTAGGGTCCGAAGCGATCATGGTCATTTGACCAGACCGACGATTCACGCTTCGGACGGATAGGGTCCGAAGCGATCATGGTCTAGCTAGCCGGCTCAGCCTTCCCAGCGGGACACGATGTCCGAGAGGGCGGGACGCTCGCGCTCGCTTGGGGCTTCCATGGGTGTGCCGACGTAAATGAAGCCCGCGATGCGCTCGTTCTCCGCCAGCCCCAGGGCCGCGCCGACCGCTTTATCGTAGGCGATCCACTCGGTGATCCAGGACGTGCCGTAACCCAGCGCGTTGGCGGCAAGACACAGATTGAGACAAGCTGCCCCCGCGGAGAGAACCTGCTCCCACTCGGGTGCGCTGCGATGCGGCGTGATGCGCGAGACGGCCGCGATCACCATCGGCGCCCGCTGCAACCGGCCGCGCTCGGTCTCGAGACGCACGTGGGAGGGTGCCTCCTTTTCGGCGGCGATACATGCCTCGGCAATGACCCCGCCGAGCTTCGCCCTCGCCTCGCCCTCGATCACGATGAAGCGCCACGGGGCCAGCTTCTTATGGTCGGGCACGCGGGAGGCGATGGTGAGGATGGTCTCCAGCTCCTCGGGGCTCGGCGCCGGTGCGGCGAGACGGTCGGGTTTCACGGAGCGGCGGGTGGAGAGAAAGGCGATGACGGGGTTTTCCATGGACCATGTTCCTAGCCTCACGGGCCGTACCATGCAAAGCCGATTCTGCCGCGGCATCGGGACCTTAGCGCTGGCACACCAATCGATACCGCTGACACGGACTATGGGCTATTCTCGCCCCGAATCCGCCGCCCTCCGCGCCTAGGTCTGCGCCGAGTGAGGCGGAACAGGGGAGACGCATGCCGCCGATCAGCCATTCGATTGCCGCCGCGTTCGCTGCCGTCCTCATCGGCGTCGCAGCCGCCGGGGCAGAAGCTCAGCAGGTCCCTCCAACCTCGATGATCATCGTCGATGGATCGGGCTCGATGTGGGGCGACCTCGGTCCGGCGAAACGCTCCAAGCTCGAGATCGTGCGCGAGGCGCTCCGCGATCTGCTGCCGAACCTGCGTACCGATACGCGGGTGGGCCTCGCCTCCTTCGGCCATCGGCGGCGCGGCAACTGCGGCGATGCGGAAGTGATCCTGCCGCCGGACACAAACGCGCCCCAGCGTCTTGCCATGCCCATCGACAAGCTCAACGCCATGGGCAAGGGACCGATGGTGCTTGCGCTGCGAGAGGCCGCCAACGCGATTGCCGGGGCGACGCCCGCCAACATCGTGCTCATCGCCGACGATATCGACAACTGCGGCCAGGATGTCTGCGCCGCGCTCGGCGGCATTCTCGCAACGAGCCCCGGCCTCGTGGTGCACACCATCGCCATCGGCTTCGACGAAGCGAAGATCGCGCACATCAGCTGCATCGCCCGTCTCACCGGCGGCAAGCTGTGGAACGCGCAGGATTCCGCCGGCATAGTTTCGGCACTCGATCAGGCGGCGCAGCTTGCCCACCTCGTGCCGGAACCGGAAATACCGGAAGCGGCTGCCGCCAAGGCCGAAGCCGAAAAGCCCGCGCCAAACGCCAAGCCTGGGCTGTATCTTTCTGCCGCGCTCGGGGCCGCCAGCGAAACCCTCGATACGCCCGTCCGCTGGCGCATCCGGGATGCGGACGGCGACGTGATCCGCGAGACGCGTGCCTCCGCGCTCTACGAGAAGCTCGATCCTGGCACGTATCAGGTCGAGGCGCAGCTCGGCCTCGCGGATGCAAAGCAACTCGTCGAAGTGACGGCCGATGCGGCGCAGGAAGTGCGCGTCGATCTCAACGGCGGCGTCCTCAAGATGCAGGCGCGGCCGTCGAAGGTTGCAGTTCCCCTCGCCTCCCCGGTGTTCACGGTGACGCCTGCCGGCGCGGAAGCGGGCACGCCCCCGCTGTGGATCGGGCGCGAGGCAAAACCCGAGATCGTGCTGCCGGCAGGCGAATATGTCGTCACCGCGCAGACCGGCCTTGCGCGTCAGCAGAGCAACGTCACTGTCGCGCCCGCGGCGGGAACGAGCTTCGATACCGTCCTCACCGCCGGGCGTCTGGAGCTGAGTGCTACACGGGGCACTGCAGGCGCGCCCGGAGACGCCGTGACGGACGGCGTCACCTACATCCTCCACCGAGACGATCCCGACGCCCCGCTGGGCCGGCGCGAGATCGCACGCTCGGCGGCCGCAGCGCCGACGTTCATGCTACCCGCCGGTACCTATTACGTCACCGCGCGTACGGCCACCGCCGAAACGCGCGAGCAGGTCGCAGTCGGCGCGGGCGATCTCGTAAAGCGCGCGCTGCCGCTCGCGCTCGCACACGTACAGCTCTCGGCGACGCTCGGCGGCCAATCGCCTACGGAAACGGCGCCGATCACCTATCGCGTCATCCGGCTTGGCAGCGATGCGGCGGAGATCGCACGCACCGTTAACAAGGAGCCGGCGTTCGATCTTTCCGCGGGACGCTATCGCTTCGAGGCGTCTTTGGGCGGCAGCAACGTCATTGCCGCGGCCGAGCTGACCCTCACGGCGGGGCAGGCGCAACGCGTCACGCTTGCGCTCGAAGGTGGAAGCCTCACGTTGAAGCGCGGCGAAGGCGCCGGCATTCCCGGCGACACCTTCTGGGAGGTGCAGGACGAGCAGCAGCGCACGGTCATGCGCAGCAGCCAGGCCCAGCCGACCGCCGTGCTCGCTCCGGGACGCTACATGGTCAGCGCCGATACCTCGGACAAGCCGCTGCGCAGCGCTATCGAGGTGAAAGCCAACGAGCACCGTATTTTCGATTTCACCGGACAGTGAGTGTTGCGCCTTCGCGTATGCCGGCTGTCCCAAACTCGGCGATGTCCAATGGGTTGCAAGGGCCAATGAGTAGCGGCCGTAGAACCGTTGCCGAAATGGCGTTGCGGCTTTTGCTGCCGCTTACGCGCGCGGGAAAGCGCGTGCGCGGCTCCATGGCGCGGCGTGGTTTTTCCGCCGGGCCGATTGTTGCCGTGCTGGCGCTGTTGCTTTCCGTGCCTATCGCAGGCAGCCACGCTCCACTGCGCGCGCAGGGCCTCGATGATTCATTCAATCAGCTGCGCGGCGCCTTCCCGCCCGACACGGGACGGCACGCGCCTTCGACGTCATTGCCGGGGCCGAAGCTTCCAACCAACACCACCGTCGTACCCCGCGCCGCGGCGGACGGCGCATCTACTGTCGGCCAGGTGAATCTCGTCGCCTTGCTGACCGTCGACGGCCAGCGCATCGATCAGGGGCTCGTCTGGCGCATCTACGCCCCAACCCGCAATCCGCGCGCGCACGCCAAGCTACTGATGACGCGGCGCGAGCCAAGCCCCACGGTCGACCTCGAGCCGGGCGAATATATCGTCAACGCCGCCTTCGGACGCGCCGACATCACGCGCAAGATCGTGGTGACGCCGGGGTCGATCTCCAGCGAGAAGTTCGTGCTGAATGCCGGCGGGCTGAAGGTGAAGGTGCTGGTCGATGGCACCGAGCCGCCGCTCAATACAGTTGCCTACGACATTCTTTCGAGCGAGCGCGACCAGTCGGACAACCGCGTGCGCGTTCTCGCGGATGCCAAGCCGAACGTCATCAACCGGCTCAACGCCGGCATCTATCGCATCGTCTCGCGCTATGGCGATGGGAATGCCAAGGTCGAGGCGGACGTCACCGTCGAAGCGGGCAAGCTGACGGAAGCAACCGTCTCGCACTCGGCGGCGCGCGTCACGTTCAAGCTCGTCACGCGTCTTGGTGGCGAGGCGCTACCCGATACGCAATGGAGCGTGCAGACCCAGGATGGGCAGCTCGTAATACGCAGCGTCGGCGCACTGCCGACGCACATCCTGGCGCCCGGAGCCTATTCGGTGACAGCGAAATCGCACAGCGGCGTCTACAAGCGTGACTTCACGCTCGCGGACGGCGACGTTGCGCAGGTCGAAGTGCTGATGCAGTAGCACGCGGACGCGCTACCGCAGGCTTAGAAGTCGGTCAACACCCAGTCGGTGGGGCAGCCGTTGCGCTGCATCCGCTCGTCCACCTCGTCATGCTGGCCAGCAATGCCCAGCTCCCGATAGAGGGAACGCGCGATCTGCCAGTGCTCGCAGGCGGTCGCGAGATCGCCTTCGGAATGGGCAATGTCGCCCAGCGCGACACGACCCTTGGCGCGCGTCTCCTTCAAGTCGTCGCCGGTGGCGCTGCGTACGCTTTTACGCAGCAGCTCCGCGGCAGCCGCCTTTTCGCCGCGCAGCATGTGCCATTCCGCAAGGGACAGGAACAAGCCGGGCAACCGCTGGAGCTGCCCGGCAGCTTCGGCGTCGCGGATCTGCGCATTGAGGGCGTCGGCGTCGAGCGTCGGAAGAGCGGCAACGGGCGCGGCTCCAGATAGCGCTCCGTCGTTCCTGCGCGCGCGCAACCGTCGGCGCCTGCGGACGCCAAGAGCGATGATCGTGACCATTACCGACGCCATGAAAAGGCCGACGAGCAGCACGGCGTCATCGGCATTGAACTCGTTCGGCCATGTCATAGCGGGATGGTATCCATGGGCGATGGCTGTCGCCGCCGCCGAGTGATGCGCGGACGGCATAATGCCCGACGCACTTGCGGCTCAGCCTCAGCGGAAGGGCATCGAATACATCAAGCCGCCCTTGGTCCATAGGTTGTTGAGACCGCGGGAAAGCTTCAAATCCGACTTGGCTCCGAGATTACGGTCGAAGATTTCACCGTAGTTCCCGACGTGCTTGACGATGAGATAGGCCCAGTCGCGCGGCAGGCCCAGCGCCTGGCCCAGATTGGCTTCGAGCCCGAGAAAGCGGCGCACGCTCGGCTGTGTCGCCGCGCGCTGCGAATCGACGTTCTCCGAGTTGAGGCCCAGCTCCTCGGCTTCGATTAGCGCCATGAGCGTCCAGCGCACGACCGCAAACCATTGGGGGTCGTCCTGGCGTACGGCCGGACCCAGCGGCTCTTTCGTTATCAGCTCCGGCAGGATGATGTGGTCGTTCGGAACCTTGAGTTTGCTGCGTGCGACCGCCAGCAGCGATATATCACCCGTGAGCACCGTGCAGCTTCCGGCGGCGTAGGCCTTCACGAGGTCGTCCCAATTGTCCTGGGCGACGATCTGATAGCGCATGCGCTGCACACCGAAGAACTCGGCGACACCCTGCTCGCCCATGGCCCCCGGCAGCGCGCAGATCGAAGCTCCGGAGAGCTCCAGGACCGAGGCCACAGCATTGCCGCGGCGGGTCAGAAAGCCCTGGCCGTCATAATACAGAACGCCGGCGAAGCGCGCGCCGAGCTCGGTATCGCGCGTCAACGTCCACGTCGCGCCCCGGGCGAGAACGTCGACATCCCCCGACGCCAGGGCCTTGAAACGGTCGCTGGGGCTGAGCGGCCAGAACTTCACCGCGTCCTTGTTGCCAAACACAGCCAGGGCCAGCGCCTTGCAGAAATCGACATCCAGCCCCGAGCGCACGCCCGCGGCATCGACCTGGGAAAACCCAGGCTGGACCTCACCGATGCCGCACAGCAGCGAGCCGCGCGCACGGATGGTGTCGAGCGTTGACGTCTGGGCACGCGCCGGCGCCACATCGGCGAAGATGGCACCAAGTGCGAGAACCGCGACCGATAGGCGGCAAAGTTGCTGGAATATATGCATGGCGTCTGGTCAGTGTGGGGCGATCACGCCGAAGGCGCAAGGGACACAATGCTACGGATGGAATAAGATTAGGCTGCGCCGCCGTGGCGCATGCGCTCAATCCCGCGGAATGAAGACCGGGTCAAGACCTTGACCCGGCCGGCGAGTTGCGCCACACGGGCCCCAACCCGCGGCGACCAGGATCCCGCCAGATGTCCTCCGATAAGAAATCCTCGCGCAATCGCGCTCCTGCCACCAAGGCCGTCCATTCAGGGCGCGCCCCGCACGACAATTTCGGCTTCGTCAATCCGCCGGTCTATCGTGGCTCGACGGTGCTTTTTCCCACCGTAGAGAAATTGTGGAAACGCGATCAGGCGTATACGTACGGTCGCTCCGGCACCCCGACCATAAGCGCGCTCGAGGAAGCGCTCGCAGAGATCGAAGGTGGGGCTGCCACGGCCCTCACTGGCTCCGGCTACCAGGCTGTCAGCGCGGCGATCCTCGCGTTCGTCAAAGCGGGCGATCACATCCTGATGCTCGACAGCGTCTATCAGCCGACGCGCAAGTTCTGCGATTACATGCTGGCGCGGCTCGGCGTGGAGACGACCTACTACGACCCACTGATTGGCGCGGGCATCGCGGAGCTGGTGCGGCCCAACACCCGGCTCATCTTCACAGAAAGCCCGGGCTCCCAGACGTTCGAGGTGCAGGACATCCCCGCCATTGCGCGCGTGGCCGCCGAGCGCGACCTCTGGCTCTTGATGGACAACACCTGGGCGACCCCGCTCTACTTCCGGCCGTTCGACCATGGCGTCGACGTCTCGATCCACGCGGCGACGAAGTACATCGTCGGCCATGCGGACGCGATGCTGGGCGCGATCACGTCGAATACGCGCGCTGCCAAGCACATCGCGATCGCGAAGGATCAGCTCGGTATCTCACCGGGGTCGGAGGAGACCTATCTCGGCATGCGCGGCCTGCGCACGATGGCGACGCGCCTCGCCCAGCATCAGCGTTCGGCTCTGGAAATCGCGCGCTGGCTGGAAGGGCGCCCCGAGGTTGCGCGCGTTCTGCACCCCGCTCTTCCGAGCCATCCCCAGCACGCCCTTTGGAAGCGTGACTTCCTCGGCGCGAGCGGCCTTTTCTCGATCGTCCTGAAGCCGGTCAGCGACAAGGCCGTTGCCGCCATGCTCGACGGGCTCGAGCTGTTCGGCATGGGATTTTCGTGGGGCGGATACGAGAGCCTCGTGATCCCGTTCGACGCGCGCAGCTATCGCACCGCCACGCAGTGGCAGCCGGAAGGCCCGACGCTGCGCCTGCACATCGGCCTCGAGGATGTAGACGATCTGCGTGCCGATCTCGAAGCCGGTTTCAAGCGGCTCGCGGCCGCTGCGTAGCTGGCGACTGGCAAGTCACGGACTGAAACGTTCGCGCGCGGTGGCCAGCTCCGCCTCGGTGTCGATGTCGGCCAGCTCATCGTCATCCATGGCAACCATCCGGCATTCATTCGCCGACGCTTGGAGCAGCGCCTTGGCGCCCGCGCCGGGGGCCAGCGCCTGCAACGCGCCGAAATAGCGTCGTGGCCAGAGCACGGGATTGCGTTGCGCGCCTGCGCGCGTCGTCGGCACGATGATGCGGGCACCGCCCTCTTCTCGAAAAGCATCTATCAGCGACCGGATGAAAGCGGACGTCAGGAACGCCATGTCGCCCGGCACGATGAACGATGCCGATGTCTCTGGGCGTACAGCGGCGATGCCGGCGGCGATGGAGCCGCCCATCCCGCGCTCCCAAGCGTCGTTGTGAACGCAGCGCAAGTCCGTTCCTTCCAGCACCGCTTCGATCGACGTGCGATCCCAACCCGTGACGACGACGACATCTTCGACGCCCCCTTCTTTCAGCACTTGGAGGGTGCGAGAGATCAAAGGATGGCCGCCGACGGGCGCGAGCAGCTTGTTGGCCTCGCCGAACCGGCGCGAGGCCCCGGCAGCGAGCACGACGGCGGCGATGGGCGCTTCAGGCGGCACCGCGCGCGACCTTGATGATCTGCGCCAGAATGGAGACGGCGATTTCTGCCGGCCCCTTGGCGCCGATGGCAATGCCGATGGGTGCGTGGATGCGGGCGATCTCCGCCTCGGTGAAGCCTTCGGCGCGCAACCGCTCCACGCGCTTGGCGTGCGTGTTACGGGATCCCAGCGCACCGATGTAAAGGCACGGCGCGCGTAACGCTGCGATCAGCGCCTCATCGTCGATGTGCGCGGTATGCGTGAGCGCCACCACGGCCGTGCGCGCATCGAGGCCGAGGTCCGCGAATGCCACCTCGGGCCGCTCGGCGAGCATGGTCGCTGCGCCGAACCGGTCGGCATTGGCGAACGCGGGGCGCGGATCCACGACCGTGACGGCATAACCGACCTGCTGCGCCAGCTCGGCGAATACCTGTCCGATGTGCGTCGCGCCGGCGACGATCACGCGCAGCGGCGGCAGTAGCGGCTGCACCAGCACTTGGCCTTCCGGCGTGTCTATCAGCGCAAGATTGCCGGAGCGGAATGCGTCCGCGACCTCGGGGGGAAGCGCATCGCTCTGGCGGTAGAGCCGGCGCGTGTTGTCTGCGAGGCGTCCCGTGGCGACGACTGAGCGGCGCTCGCGGCGCGCTTCGATGATGGCTTCGATGTGCGCGACGTCAGCACGCGACAGGGGCTCGATGAGAACCTTGATCTCGCCGCCGCACGGCAGGCCCGCGCGCCAGGCGGTTTCCTCGGCGACGCCATAGGTCAGCAGGCGCGGCTTTCCGTCGGCCATGGCATCGGCGGCTTCAGTCAGGACGTCGACCTCGACACAGCCGCCGGAGACCGAGCCCTCGAAGCGATCCTCAGGACCAACCACGAGCTGGCCGCCGGCCGGAACGGGCGCGGAGCCCCACGTGGCAATAACCGTTGCGATTGCGGCCTTGCCATACGCTTCCAGCCAGTCACGCGCGACCTCCCACGCATCGCGCGGAGGACGCTGGAACTGCTGCGCGGCCGTGGTCATGCGCAAACCCTCGATCGGTGGCGATTCGCCAAGGGCGATGATGGCACACTGCCCCATTGGGATGAGGATTTTCCCAATGGGGTTTGTCGCAATGGGCTATCGCGCTCTGCTTATTCGGCCGGATGCACCGTCGCGGCCGGCGGCGGCGGGGTTTCCGTTTCCGCCGGACGGCGGCGGCGGGAGAAGAGATCGCCCAGCCAGCGGCAGGTCACGTAGAAGACGGGCGTGAAGATGAGCCCGAAGAACGTGACGCCGATCATGCCGGAGAACACCGCCGTTCCGAGGGCCTGGCGCAGCTCTGCGCCCGCGCCCACGGCCCAGACGAGCGGGACGACGCCGAGGATGAACGCGAGCGACGTCATGAGAATGGGCCGCATGCGCAGGCGCGCCGCTTCCTTCGCGGCATCCTGCTTGCTGTTACCGCTGTCCTCGAGCTGCGCGGCAAACTCCACGATCAGAATGGCGTTCTTGGCGGCGAGACCGATGAGCACGATGAAGCCGACCTGCGTCAGGATGTTGTTGTCCATGCCGCGCATGACGACGCCCGTGATCGAGGCGATGAGGCTCATCGGCACGATGAGGATAACCGCGAGCGGCAGCGTCAGGCTTTCGAACTGCGCGGCGAGCACGAGGAACACGAATACGACGCCAAGTGCGAAGGCGAACGCGGCCGTGTTGCCGGCGCGGATCTGCTGATAGGCCAGCTCCGTCCATTCATAGCCGAAGCCGGGCGGCAAGGTTTCCGCGGCCACCTTTTGCATCAGATCGATGGCCTGGCCTTGCGAGTAGCCGGGCGCCGCCGCACCGTCGAGCTCGGCGGCGGGATAGAGGTTGTAGCGCGGCACGCGGGCGGGCGCAGAGATGTCATGCACCGTCGTGAAGCTGCCGAGGGGCACCGTATCGCCGGCCGCGTTGCGCACGCGGATGGCGAGGATGTCCTTGGAGTCTACACGGTAGGCGCTGTCGGCCTGCGCGGTGACGCGGAAGGTGCGCCCGAGCAGGTTGAAGTCGTTCACGTAGGCCGAGCCGAGATAGGTCTGCAGCGCGCTGAAGACGTCGGAGATATTGATGCCCAGCATCTGCGCCTTGACGCGATCGATGTCGAGGTAGAGCTGCGGCGTCGAGTTCTCGAACAGCGTGAACACCTGCTGCAGGCCCGGGGTCTGGTTCGCCTTCACCATCATGGCCGTGACGGCTTCCTGCAACGCCGCCGGTCCGGCTGCACCGCGATCCTGCACCATCATGCGGAAGCCGCCGGCGCTGCCGATGCCGCGCACGGGCGGGGGAGCAACGACGAGGACCATGCCGTCCTGGATCGCGGAGAACTTCTTCAGAAGCGCCGCGCGGATCGCGTCAGCCGATTGGTTCGGATCCTTCGCGCGTTCCTCGAACGGCTTCAGGGTGACGAAGATCGCCCCCGCGTTCGGCGCGTTCGTACGCGTTGCGCCGGAGAAACCGACGAAGTTCGCAGCGTGGGCGACGCCAGGGGTATCGAGGGCCAGCTCGACGATACGCTTGTTCACCGCATCGGTACGCGCCAGCGAAGATGCGGGCGGCAGCTGCGTGACCGTGATGAGATAGCCGCCGTCGACCGCGGGAATGAAGCCCACGGGGGTCTTGCGGAACTCGTTCATGCCGAAGGCGATGAGGCCCGCGTAGACGACGAGCATCACCACCGCCATGCGCACGAGCTTGCCGACGGTCCAGGCGTAGCCGTGGGAGAGCTTGTCGAAGCTCCAGTTGAAGACACGGAAGAACGCGTGCACCGGCCACATATACCAGGGCGGGCGCTCGTGCCCCGTATGGGGCTTGAGCAGCAGTGCGCACAGCGCCGGCGACAGCGTCAACGACACGACCAGCGAAATGAGCGTCGCGCCGGCGATGGTGAGCGCGAACTGCTGGTAGAACTGCCCGGAGATGCCGGTGATGAAGGCCGAGGGCACGAACACGGCGGTGAGCACCAGCGCGATCGCGATCAGAGCGCCGCCGACTTCCTCCATCGTGCGGTAGGCGGCCTCGCGCGGACTGAGCCCGTCGGCCATGTTGCGCTCGACGTTCTCGACCACGACGATCGCGTCGTCGACCACGATACCGATCGCGAGCACGAGGCCGAACAGCGACAGGTTGTTCAGCGAAAACCCGAACATCGCCATCAGGAAGAAGGTGCCGATGAGCGACACGGGGATGGCGACGATGGGAATGATCGCCGCGCGCCAGGTCTGCAGGAACAGCACCACGACGAGCACGACGAGCAGCACCGCCTCGAAAATGGTGGTGACGACGGCGTCGACCGACTGCTGGATGAACTCGGTCGGGTTGTAGACGATGTCGTACTTGAGGCCTGCCGGGAAGCTCTTCGACAGCTCCGCCATCGTCGCCTTGATGCGCTCGGCGGTGTCGATCGCGTTCGAGCCGGGCAACTGGAAGATACCCAGCGCCACGGCGGGGTCCTTATCCAGGTAGGAAATGAGGCCGTAGTCGAGCGCCGCCAATTCGACGCGCGCGATGTCCTTCAGACGCACGACCGCGTCGTTACTCTGCTTGACGATGATCTCGCCGAACTGGTCGGGATCCGCCAATCGTCCCAGCGTTTGCACCGAGATCTGGAAGGCGCCGGGCTGCTCGGTCGGCGGCTGATTGAGGATGCCGGCCGCGACCTGCACGTTCTGGCGCTGCAGGGCCACCGTCACGTCGTTAGCCGTGAGGCCGAGGGATTGCAGGCGGTCCGGGTCCAGCCAGACACGCATCGAATAGTCGCGGCTGCCGAAGACGGTGATCGAGCCGATGCCCTCGAGGCGGCTCAGCACGTCGACGACGTTGACGCTCGCATAGTTGGAGATGAACAGCGTGTCGCGCGACTGATCGGGCGAGAACAAATGCACGACCATCATGAGGTCGGGCGAGGCCTTGGCAACGGTCACGCCGATATTGCGCACATCCGCCGGCAGACGCGGCTGCGCGATGGCGACGCGGTTCTGCACCTGCACCTGCGCGGTGTCGAGGTCGGTACCGAGGTCGAAGGTGACCGAAATCGTGAAGCGCCCGTCGACGGTGGAGTTCGACGAGATGTAGAGCATGTGCTCCACGCCGTTGATCTGCTGCTCGAGCGGAGAAACCACCGTCGAAGCAACGACCTCGGCGCTCGCGCCCGGATACTGGCCGGTGACGTTCACCACCGGCGGAGCGATCTCCGGATATTGGGCAATCGGCAACCGTCCGAGCGCCACGGCGCCCAGGATGATGAACACCACCGAGATGACGCTGGCAAAGATCGGCCGGTCGATGAAGAAATGCGACAGACGCATCGCGTCGTTACCTTAATTTGTGCGGATGGACGACGTGGCGCGGATGTTGCCGGTCTCGACCTCGACATTCTCCGGCGCAACCTTCACGCCGGGGCGCACGCGCATGAGGCCGTTGACGACAATCGTGTCGTCGGGCTCCAGGCCCTCCACGACACGCAGACCGTCGACGAGCTGTCCGAGCTTCACGTACTTGGGATGCGCGACATTGTCGGCGTCGAGCACATAGACAAACTTGCGCACCTGCTCGGTGGCGATCGCCGCATCGGGGACGAGCAGCGCCGCAACCGGCGCCGACGTTGCGATCTGGATGCGTCCGAACATGCCGGGCGTCAGCTTCGAATCGCCATTGGCGAAGAGCGCACGGCCGCGGATGGTGCCCGAAGAGCGATCGATCGCGTTGTCGACGAAGTCGATCTTGCCTTCGTGGCTGAACTTATCCTCATCGATCAGCTTCAGGCGGACCGGCAGCGTCATACCCCGGTCAGCGGCACTCGAAGCTTCGCCGCCGGCAATACGCAGATATCGCAGGTAGGACGCTTCATCCATGGTGAACTCGAACCGGATGGGATCGATGGACGCAATCGTCGCCAGCAGCGTCGTGCTGCCAGAGGCGCCGCCAGAGACGAGGTTACCCACGGACACACGCCGGTCGCCGATGCGGCCCGAGATGGGAGCGGTGAGCTCGGTGAAGCTGAGATCGAGCTCGGCCTGCTCCAGCGCGGCCTGCTGTGCCGTCACGGCAGCAGCGGCAACGCGGGACGCCTGCATCCGCTGATCGAGCGCCTGCTGGGTGATCGTGGTGCCGGCGCGCAGGCTTTCGCCGCGCTTCAAGTCGCTCTCGGCAAAGGCGCGATTGGCCTTCGCCTGCTCGATCGAAGCCTTGGCCTGGGCCACAGCGGCCTTGAACGGGCGCGGGTCGATGGTGAAGAGCGGATCGCCCTGCTTCACGAGCTGGCCGTCCTTGAAGTGGATTTTCTCCAGGTAACCGGACACGCGCGCGCGCACTTCGACGTAGTCGAAGGCGACGAAGCGGCCGACGTATTCATCGCGCTCGGTCACCTTCTTCTGCACGGGCTTGGCCACCGAAACCTTCGGCGGCGGTGGGGCTGCGCCTGCAGCCGGTCCCTTCTGCTCGCCGCATGCCGCCAAAAAGCCGGCAACCAGCACCAGTGGCAGGGACAGGCGCACTATTCGGGCAAAGGACATGTGTATCCGTCCGTGTGGTTATGGGACCCACGCGGGCGTCCCAAAAAGGCTCGTTCAGGATATTCGCTCAGAGAGGCCGGTGAAGCGCGGGACAACCAATCGAGGCGTGATCACTTTAGGGATTTTCAGGCGGCGAGCACCCCGGCGACGGGCCCGGCACGCCGCATGGCGGCGTCGACCGCCCGCTCTGCAAATTCCGGGCCGAGCGCCATCCCTTCGAGCAGAATTGTCTGCACGTCGGTAATGCCGATAAAGCCAAGCACCGAACGCAGGTAGCTCTCATCGTGCTCATAGGCCCGCAAGGGCCCGGCCGAATAGATGCCACCGCGCGAAAGCACAAGCACAGCGCGGCGCCCCCGGAGCAGACCCTGGGAGCCATGCTCTGTATAGCGGAAAGTGCGGTCGGGGCGAATGACGTGATCGACCCACGCCTTGAGGGTCGAGGGGATGCCGAAGTTGATCATCGAAGCCGCGATAACGATGGTATCGGCGACGAGCAACTCGTCGATCAGCGCGTCCGAACGCTCGATCTGCTCGCGCTGGCGGTCGGTGCGGGCGCCCGCAATTGACCGCGTTGCGATCACAAAATCCTCGTCGATATGCGGCAAAGGATACCGCGCGAGATCACGAATCGTGACGCTCGCATCGGGATAAACTTGACGCAGCTCACGCAAAACGCGCATGGCTACGAGACTCGAGTATGAAGTATCCCGGCGCGGGCTGCTGGTCAGGCAGAGGATATTCGGGCCGGACCCTTTTCCCTCAAAACGGAAAGGTGGCGAGGCCTGGGATTTCGCGGTGCTGGCTTGTTGCATGTCACGCTCGTGGATTTTGGTGCGCTGCGAAGCCGGGGGCATGACAACAGCCGCACGCTATGTTACTGACCGGTAACGCCCTCGTATACTGACCGGTAACACCTTATGTCAAGAGCCCATGGCCAGCCGCACAATTAACCAGCCAGCCGTCCTACCGCTACCGCCACCCCGGGAGCGCATCCTCGCTGCGGCGCGTGAGCTTTTCTATCGCCACGGCATCCGCGCGGTCGGGGTGGAAGCGATCGCCGAAGCCGCGTCCACGAACAAAATGACGCTTTATCGCCATTTCGGTTCCAAGGACGAGCTGATCGCCGCCTATCTCACCGAGCTTGCGAAGGAAGGCGACGACATCTGGGATCAGCTAAGCCAGGAGCACCCCGGCGATCCTCAGGCGCAGATCGAAGGCTGGGTGCAATACGTAGAGCGGATACTAACCGATTGCGGCGAGCGCGGATGCGCAATTGCAAATGCTGCGGTCGAGATGCGCGAGTTCGATCATCCCGCGCGACAGATCATCGACGATTATAAAATGCGCAAGCGCAACCGCCTCGTCGCGCTTTTCCGCGAGGCCGGCTACGCCGAGCCCGAGCAGGTGGCCGACGAAGTCTTCCTTCTATTCGAAGGAGCGCGTATCTCGATCCAGTGCTGCTCCAGCGGACCGGCCGTGCGCGTGGCGCGCATGCTACGCTCGCTTCTCGCCGAGCACGCACCCAAAGCCCATACGAAATCGAAGATGCAGAAAACGTCCGCCAAGCGCAGCTAAGCTGCGCATTGGCTCCACGTCACGGCATACCGTCCGTCTCAGAGGTCACCCTCCAGGAACTGCGCGCGGCCAAGGCCGAACGACCAGTCCTCGTCGGTATTCTCCACCATCGAAACCATCACATCGGTGGGCGCGATACCGCAGCTCTTCTCGAGCTCTTCCACAAGCAGCTTGTAGAACTGCTTTTTCGCCTTCTTGCCGCGCGGGCGCGTGATCACCTGCACGAGCACCACCTTATCGGTCCGCGGAATGTCGAGCCCCGTATCCTCGATGATCATGCGCGAAGGCTTGTGCTCGTTGACGATCTGATAGCGGTCGCGCTCGGGTACCTTGAATGCGGCCAGCATCGCGCGGTGGGCGGCATCGAGGAGATCCTTCAGCTCAGCGTCGGAGCGGCCTTCGATAAGATCAAAGCGAAGCAGCGGCATGTTCATCACCGGGAAAAATTGCAGGAAAGCGGGCGGACGCCCTGCTTAGCGTGGCCGATGGTGGCGAACAATCCCTCCGAACGGTCACCGTCAGGCCGGCCGGTCTTACCGCACACGGCGCGTGTAGGGAGAAGTGCCCGGTTGGCGATCAATTGGCTGCGGGATTGGATCCCGGCGCGGGTGCCGGATTTGCGGGGGATGCCGCCGCGGCCGCAGTCGCAGGCGTCACACGCCAAACTCGCCCGCCGACATCATCGGCCACGAGCAGCGCTCCGCGCCCATCGATAGCCACGCCCACGGGGCGGCCGCGGGCATACCCGTTTTCATCCACGAACCCCGTCAGCACGTCCTTTGGCATTCCAGCCGGGTGGCCGTTGGCGAACGGCACGTAGATGACCTTATACCCAGCGCGGGGTTCGCGGTTCCACGAACCGTGCAGACCGACGAACGCGCCGTCGCGGTATTCCTGCGGCAGTAGCTGGCCGTCGTAGAAGGTGAGCCCGAGTGCCGCGACGTGCGAACCCAACCCATAGTCGGGAACGATCGCCTTGGCGACGAGATCGGGACGCTGCTCCTTCACCCGCGTATCGACGTGCTGGCCCCAATAGCTGTACGGCCAGCCATAGAACCCGCCTTCCTTCACCGACGTGAGGTAGTCCGGCACGAGATCGTTGCCGAGCTCGTCGCGCTCATTGACGACGGTCCACAGTACGCCGGTCGTCGGCTCGAAGCCCATGCCGTTGGGGTTGCGCAGGCCGGATGCGAAAATGCGCTTTTGTCCGGTGTCGAGGTCGACCTCCCAGATCGCCGCGCGGCCCTCCTCCTTGTCGAGCCCGTTCTCGCCAACATTGCTGTTGGAGCCGACGGTCGCATACAGCTTCTTGCCGTCCTTCGATGCGATGATGTTCTTCGTCCAGTGATGATTGAGCGGGCCGCCGGGAAGGTCCGTCACCTTTTCGCCCGCCCCGGTGATTTCGCCATCCTTGTAGGGATAGCGCATGATGGCGTCGGCGTTCGCGACGTAGAACTTGTCTCCGATCAGCGCCATGCCGAACGGCGAGTTGAGACCCTCCAGGAACACCTTATTCACCTCGGCCACGCCGTCGCCGTCGGCATCGCGCAGGAGCCGAATGCGGTTGGCACTTTTTGCCGGGCCGGTCGCGCGGCGCATGACGAGGCCCATCACCCACGACTTCAAGCCAGACTCTCCCGGCTTCGGCGGCGCGTTGGTCTCCGCAACGAGGATGTCACCATTTGGGAGCGTATAGAGCCAGCGCGGATGCTCGAGCCCGCCGGCGAAAGACGTGACATTGAGACCCGTCCCCGCTTGCGGCTTGGCATCCTTCGGCCAGCTCGACGCCGGCGCGATATTGACGGTCGGCAGCAGCGAATGCTGCGGCTCGGGCAGCTTGGGATCGGGACCCACGCCCGGATTTTGCTCGGCGGTTGCGCTCCCCATGGCCAGTCCAACGATCATGGCAGCGGCTACAATGGTGCGCATGACAATTCTTCACCTCGGCTTCGCGTCGAAATTCTCGGCACGACATCTATCCAAAATGTGCTGCAGAGCGTCGGAGCTCGATTGTTGAGTCCTTCGGGAGGAACACGGCCGGGCGCGCGCGGTTCCGCTTCGACCTCTTACGCCGAATGTGCGCAAAAGACTTAAACGTCGATATTTTCGAAATCGAACGACTTGGGACGCCCTGCCCTCTTGCGCTGACTACCTGTTGTGCTTTGTTCGGAGTGGATCGGTCACGCGCTTGTAATGGAAGCGCGTTCTCCTGCGGCACGCGTGCACGAGGAGCACTCGCAATGACGAGAGAACAGGTCGAAAAAGCCTTGGCTGAGATGGAGCGGCTGCGCGAGGCCTCGAGACTCGCCGACGATGTGGACGATCAGCGTCGCTTCGCCAACGACTATCACCGCCTCTGGCGCGAAGTGCGCCCGTACGTCGAAGGCGAGAAGCCGTACAAGGGCGAGACGTAGCGTCCTCACGCCGGAGAGCCCTCACGCCCGAGCTTTGCGGCATAGCGCAAATTCAATCCGCGACCGAATATTGCCGTCGCGTAAATGGCCCTCCCCTTCGCCACGAATAGTTTGCCTCAACAGCGCATTCGAAGCGGAACCGTGCATCGCGCGCGTTACATGGCCGGGCGCAGGCGGCCGGCCGTTCCTCTTCATCCCATTTCAACATGGATATTTGTCCCGCTTTGCGGCCAAATGGATATTCGCTCAGACCCCCGCATACATTCTAAACGCGGGACACTCCCAACCTGCATATGCCCTCATGGATATTTTATTTATTTCTCGCTTTCGGTATTTGTTTCATCAGAACAACGAAACAAATCGCCAATGGGGAGCGCCAGCGAAATGAAATTGGGAATTCTCGCGATTTCGGCCCTGACGGGGTTGGCCATCGCAATTACCTGGACCGTAAGCGCCGATGCACGCGCCCGGAAATACAGTCACAGCCACACGACCGTTCGCGATTGCACGCCCTTTAACGCCCCCGGTGGTTATTACGGCAATATCTGGTGTGATACCGCAAAGCAGTCCGCGCAATTCCAGGCTGTAAGCGGAACAAACTCTCGTCCTGTTTCTCGCTTCCACACGACCAAAATCAAGTAACGCTTCTTCACCTCCTCCGCACTTACGCACGCAACCAACCTGATACGCTTTCATCCACGAACCGTCCAACTGACCGAAGAGCCCAGGGTATCCTGAACTCTTCGGTCTTTTTTTTTGCACGGCAGTGGGATGAACACCCCCGACGTTTCGGGTTCTCCCGGTGCTTCATTCGCGCGTTGTCCGGGCGCACGAGGATGCCTGGTCAGCCGAGGCGGCGCCATCCCGTTCGGAAATGAGGAAGATGGTCGTACTACCGCAGCCTCACTGGGCCCTCTGCACCTTCGCGTCATAGATGCGGATGTAGCTCAGCATCCCCGTCTCGTCTTCCTTGGCCCCCACCTCGAGCCGGCCCGTGACGCGCACGGCGCCGTCGATGTAATCCGTGGAGCCTGCGAGGAAGACCGGAATAAATCCGGCCCAGTCGAAACTCACCGTGTGAAAGGGGCACTGGAACGTCGGCTCTTTGATCAGCACGAAATACGATCCATCACGGGGCAGAATGCCATCCATGAACCCGAATATCTCGACGGGCTGGCCGTTGAGATTCTCCATCTTTGCACTGATCTGGATATTGGGGCGCAGTCCGACGCCCGCTTGAAACGTCTCACCGATGTAGAAATCGTCGAAGCGAATACGACGGGTGGCTTCAGAAGGATCGCTCGTCATGATGATGACCGCCGTGGCAGCTGAGAGGATGGAAAGATAGCGTTTCATGTTCACCTAGGATGCGGGCGCGAGTTGCTTGGTGACGTCTTCACGGCATGCAAGGTAGGCCGGAACCGCCCCTGCAATCAGGCCCAGGCCGACCGCCGACATCACTGTGATGAGCTCAGTCGTTCCGAGAGCGAGCAGGTCGATGTGAAATCCGCTCGTCGCCTCGATCTTCGCAGCGATCACACGGGCGGTGAGACGCCCGAGAGCGGCGCCCGCGAGGCTGCCAAGGACACAAATGACGCCCGCCTCTATGAAGAGGACGCGGAAAATCACGCTGCGAGGCGCACCGATAGCGCGCAACGTGGCGATCTGGCGCCGCCGTTCGATCGATGCGGCGAGCAGCGATATCATGACCGCAATGCAAGCAATCACGATCGATAGCCATGCGAGGGCGAGGAGAACAGCCTCTCCCGTCCGCATGTAGCCCATGATCTGGGTTGCCACGCGCCCGGGATAGATCGCCTGGACGCTCTCTTTCTGTCCGAGCGCGGCCACCAATCGCGCGACATCCGCGTAGCTTCTGCCGTGCACCAGGAGCGAGGTGATCCGCGCGCCGCGAACGGGGGTGCGAGCGTGGGCGTCCTCCCCCGCCTCCCGTGCTTCGTCATGACCCTGGTGCGCGGCCTCTTCTTCGTGCTGATGCTCGTTGGTGCCCTCCTGAGGCGCAGCCTCACTGCGGGTTGCCACCGGGCCATTCATAAGGTGCGGATTTTCCGCATGGGTGATCCAGATCGACTCCAGCGTCGTGAAGATCGCCCTGTCCGCCGGCGTGTGCGCCTGCTCCAGGATGGAGACGACGGTATAGGGACTATGCGCGTGATCTTCCGAAAGATCCTTCGGCAGTTCGACGAACCCATGCAGCGCGGTGAAGGTATCTCCCACTCGCAGGCCGGTCTGCCGCGCCACGGTGGCGCCCAGCACAGCCTCGAATGGCGCTTCCGCCCAGCGATTGAGTGGGGTTGTCACAGGCTGGCGACCGGTCGCCGCCTCGATCACGCTGCGATAGTCTTTCGTCGTGCCAACGATTGGATGTCCGCGATAGCTGTCGCCGAAGTTGAAGGGCACGATCACCTGCGCACCGGGATCGGCGCGCAGCTCGTCGTATATTTCAGTCGGGATGTTGCCGGTCGGCGGCTCCATGAAGAAGAGGGTCGACAACACCGACTGTGCGGGACTGCCCTTCGCGGCCACCAGCAGTTGATAGCCGCCCGCAATCTCCTGCGTGCTTTTTTGCGCCGACGTCGACAGGGTCGCCACGGCGATCACGAGCGAAACGCCAACGGCAATTCCCAGAGCCGTCAGAAGATTGAGCGCGGGGCGCGATACGAGATATCGAACTGCTAGACCAGCTGGCGTCATGGCGCGATTCCTGCCCTGTTGGTTGACGGGAGCTCCACGAGCTCGTCCATGCGAGCCAGCACCTGTGGATCGTGCGACGCCACCAGGAGCGTCGCTCCGTCTTCGCGCGCAACGCTCACCAGCAGATCCATGATCGTCACAGTCAGTCCCGGCTCGAGACTCGCCGTTGGCTCATCGGCTAGCAGCAATTTCGGTCGATTGGCGATGGCGCGGGCGATGCTGACCCTTTGCATCTCGCCGTGGGAAAGCGCCGCCGGCTTGTGCAGCATTCGCTTGCGCAAGCCTACGCGGTCGAGCAGCTCCGCGGCTTTCTCTGCCCGCTGATGGGGCGGGATCTTTCCGCTGAACCCCATCGCGAGCGCAACGTTGTCGCGCGCGGTGAGTGCCGGAATGAGATTGAAACTCTGGAACACAATCCCGATGCGCTCGGCCCGGAACGCATCGCGCCGCCGTTGCGACAGATCGGAAATGATCACGCCATCGACGCAGACCGTCCCGGACGTCGGTCTTATGAGGCCCGATATCAGATTGATGAGCGTGCTTTTTCCCGAGCCGCTCGGACCTGACAATCCAAAGGTCGCGCCGCGCCGGAAATTGAGATTGGGGATGTCGAGCAGCGTAAAGCTGCGGCCGCCTGCGCGAAACTCCACTTTCACATCGGACATGCGGATCATGTCGGGAGCCTCAGACATCTCGGCGAACGTGCGCATGTTTGGCTCAGCTGGCATGAACATGTGATCTACCCAATCCGGGCCAGCGGCCCGCACAACCGTTTCGGGTGGGCCGCCGCGCCAGACGGGAGGTGTGACGCGGCGGCCTCGATGAGAGACGATATGCTTCAGGTTTCCCAGTGCACTCCGGCGGTGCCGGATTCGACTACTGGAGAGCTTCCGAAAGCACGCGTCCCTCGCAGCCGTTCGGCGGGCGAACGTTGAGGATGTGCGCAACGGTACGTGCGAGATCCACAACTTCGGCGTCGCCGTACTTGCCCTGCTTCACCCAGTTCGGGCCGTACATGGCAAGCGGAACGTTCGTGTCATAAGCCCACGGCGAGCCGTGCGTGGAGGCATAGGCGAGCGGTTTGGCGAACAGATACCAGTTGGGCCTGTTCATGATCACGAGATCGCCGCTCAACTCCTTGTGCCAAGCGAGATACACCTGCTTGGACATCTTGGTGTCGGGCACTTCACCGCGCTCGAGCTGCGAACGCGTGTAGACCGCCTCGACGCCGGGATAGCTACGCAGGAACTCCTGGGCTGCATTCTCGACGGCGACCTTATCCAGCTTCTTGCTGGCGATCAGACCGTAGTCGATGTAGAGCGTGGGGTTCCACCAGGTCGTGACGTACTTGCCCTCGCCGAACTTTTCGCCGAGCGACTTGTTCACGGCATCGATCATGGCTTCCGGGTCGATACGGCCAGCATCGAGGTGACGCTCCGATGAAAACTCGGGAATGTTCATGAAGCCGTGGTCGGCCGAGAGCGTGATCACGACGTTGTCGAGGCCCACCTTCTCATCGATATACTTGAAAAGGTCGGCGAGGACGCCGTCGAGGCGCACCGTCTGATCCTGCGACTGGCGGCTTTCCGGCCCGAACAGATGGTTGACGTAGTCGTGGCTAGTCCAGCTCAGCAGCAGAACGTCGGGAACGTTGCCCGGGTTGTTGCCGAGTTTCTCGCCATCGATGAGCGCCTTCACGAAGTCGGCCATCAGCAGGTCGCCGTACGGCGACCAGATCATGGCGTCGTAGTAGCTCTTGCTAGGCTTGTCTGCGCCGCCGCTAATCGGGTGCGGGAACTTCGTGCCGAGGCCTTTATAGTTCGTCGACCACGGACGATCGTCCGGAGCGGACCGCACGTAGGCGTCCTCTGAAAGCAGCGGCTCCCAGATCTTCCCGAAGTACTTATCCTGGGGCTTGCTCTCGTAGAACTTCGACCACCACTGCGGATATTCCTTCATGTAGTAGTCTGACGTGATGAAGCGTCCGGTGGCGGTGCTGTGCATATACGCAGTACCGTGCTGACCGGCGAGACCGATGGCGCTGCGATCCTTACCGGCAACGGAAATCACTTTCGACTTGCCGTTCGAGTACTTCAGCTCGTCGCCGAACGCCGTCACCTTGATGTTGAACGGCGAGGTGCCCTGGTGCTTCTTGGTCTCCTCACCGATGTAGTTGTGCCGCTTGTCCTCGGTGGAGTAAACGCGCTCGCCCGTCGCCTTATCGAGCCAATCGTTACCGATAATGCCGTGCTTATAGGGATGCGCGCACGACGGCAGCGTAGCGTGTCCGACACCGGTGTAGGTGGTGGCGTGGCTGTAGTTCGCGTTGCTGTACCAGCCGCCTTTGTCCAGCAGCAGCTTGAAGCCGCCCTCGCCGTAAAGGTCGTAGTACTTGACGAGCTGCTCCTGTGGGAAGCCGTCGATGGCCATGAACACAACGAGCTTCGGTGCCTTTTTGCCGCCAGGCGCTGCCTGACCGTGGGCGGCGCCCACGGAAGCCAGGACCATGGCACCGGCCCCTAACCCGCGCATAATTCGCGTGATTTTCATTTGGGTCGTTCCTCCAAAGATGAAATGAATGCGCAGCATTTATCGCTGCGCGTTTTTGCGCCATTGGCGCCTATATTTCAGCGCCTCCTGTGTTTTCATTTTTCCCCAAGCGGGCTTGCTGCGCACATCGCCATATCCAGAACTCTTCATCCCCTAGTGGGGTGGAAGACTTCTAAAAACAGCCGCGCATGAAGCGTCGCAAAGGCAGGCTTTCATAAAGCCGCCGCACATGTCCAACGGGCAAAAGATATAAATAAAAGTCGCGAAAATCGCGGTCGGATACGCCGCGTATTTCGAACGATATATGCCCTTTGCTTTGTTGCCTCCCTGGGAAAACCTCAACCTAATGCGGTCATCGGAGGTGCGGGTAAAACCTGTGCCAAACCGGGTGACAATACGCGTTTGCACGAGGGTTTAATTCACCCATTAAAGGCAACAAAAGAAGGAAATTCGAAAATGACCGGGGGGTTTAAAAGCAGTTTGTTTGCCGGCGCAAGCGCATTTGCGATGCTGCTTGCAACTGGCAATGGCGCGGTAGCGGGAGACGATAAGGACAAGCTCGATCTCAAAGTGAAATGGAAGGGCGCGCCTGAGTTCTCGAGCACTGATGGCCAGTTCAAGTTCAAGGTTCGCGGCCGTATTCAAGCAGACGGCACCTGGGGTACGCAGGACGAGTCGATCACCGGCGCGGAGAACGTCAACGCCACCGAGATTCGTCGCGCGATGCTCGGCGTACAGGGCACGATGTTCGGAAAGTGGAACTACCTGTTCGAAACGCTCTTCTATGATGGCAACGCGGAGATCTCCGACGCGTATATGACGTACACCGGCTTTCCGGTGCACGTGACCATCGGCCAGTTCAAAACCTTCAACTCGCTCGAGGAACTGACGAGCTCCAACGTAACCACGTTCATGGAGCGCGCCGCTTTTACAGACGCCTTCGACCTCGAGCGTCAGATCGGTGTGGGTCTCAGCATCAAGAAGGACAACTGGACCTTCGGTGCCGGCGGCTACAGCGCCAATGCCAAGGACGTGGCATTCGATGAGGGGGCGACCTTCGCCGCGCGCGGCACGTTCGCTCCGATCAACACGAAGACCCACGTGCTGCATCTCGGCGCCCACATCCGGCACCGCGATAACGGCGACACGGGCAACTATCGCTACTCGCAGCGCGCCGCCGACCTGCATCTGATGGATCGTCTGGTAGACACCGGCGCCATCGGTACGGGCGATACGATGTGGGGACTCGAATTCGCCGGCGTCGCCGGTGCGTTCTCGGTCCAGGGCGAATATTCTCAGAACCGCGTACGCCTTCCCCACCACCTGGGTGGTTTCAAGCCGAACTATGAAGGCTGGTACGTGGATGCGAGCTTGTTCCTGACGGGCGAGCACCGCCACTACAGCCAGGGCACCTTCTCGCGGATCAAGGTCCTCGACCCGGTCAGCCAGGGCGGCGTCGGTGCCTGGCAGATTGCCGGCCGTTACGACGTGATCGACCTTTCCGACAAGGCGGGCGAGATCGCCAGCTTCGGTGCGATCAGCTGCTCGGAGTGCGGCGAGCAGAGGACATGGCTGTTCGGCGTGAACTGGTATCCCGTGGACTACGTGCGCTTCATGCTCAACGTCGGTCACTCGAAGATCGATGGCGGCAAGAATGACGGCGCTGAAGTAACTGCCGCGGGCGTCCGCGCGCAGATCGATTGGTAAGCGAAGATACGACGTTCTCCCGTCGCGCTACCAAGCCGCCGTCCGCCATTGTGCGGGCGGCGGTTATCGCTTCGGGGAATTACATCCGCCCCAGCTATTCCGCGGGGAAAGACAGCTCGATGATGGTTAACTTAGTCCGTACTCAGTGCATCCCCGAGTTGTAGCGACGTCATGTCGCGTATGCTATGAAAATTAAAGCAAAATGCCATTCGGAGCAGCAGCGACGGTTAGGCGATGAACATTTTGATTGCTGACGATCACCCACTTTATCGGCAGGCGCTCGCAGGCATCCTTTCCGAACTCGGGCCCGACACGCACGCGCTCCACGCCGAAACCTTCGACCAGGTGGTGGAGTACGTCACTGATCTGCAGATCCCCCTCGACCTCATTCTGCTCGACATCTACATGGGCATGGGAGACTGGTGCGCCGTCATTGAGCAATCGCGCCAGCAGCGCCCGCAAACACCTCTCATCGTCATATCTGGATCGGATTCGCGAAAGGATGCCGAACGCGCCATGCGCGTCGGCTCGTACGGCTACATTCCGAAGTCGATGAAGAAGGAAGAGATCCTCAGCGCCATAAAGCTGATCATCATGAGCGGCGTCTGTGTGCAGCCGCGTGAGCTCGGCGGAGCAGTTCGCCCGCCCGAGAGCACCGAAATCTTCGATGGCGATCTGGGCAGCCGCATTGCATCGCTCACGGCCCGCCAACGGGATGTGCTCGCCGAAATCGGCGCCGGTAAATCCAACAAGCTCATCGCCCGCGCGCTCGGCATGACTGAAGGGACAGTCAAGCTGCACGTGGCCGCGATCCTTAAGTGTCTCGGCATGACAAATCGAACACAGGCGGCGATCGTGGCGCACCGGATGCACGCCACCGAAACGGCCATCGGGGATCGCTGAGCATTTAAGGGGATTTCAAGCGCTCGGCACGGAGTGCCGACGAAGGAGGCCAAGGAGCGGCAAGCCAGGATAGGTCCGATGAGCATCGAGACGATGAGCCGCGAAGACCCTCACCGCGCACCAAGGCCGCGGCCCAAAAGGCTATTGGAGCTGCTACGTCTATTTTGTACGCGCGCTCTCCTCGTCGCCTTCACGTTCACGTTCGGCCTTTGCGCAAAAGCTGGCGCCAGCGAGATACCCCAGTACCGCTTCGGCGTCACACCATGGCAGCACGGACAATCGCAGGACGACATTCGCGAGCTTTATAAGCCGCTCTTGGAATGGCTCGGCCGCACAGTCGGCGCGGAATTCGTCATCGTCGGCGCGAACGGCTACGGTGAGATGATCGATCTGCTCGCAAACGAGTCCATCGACCTCGCCTCGATCTCACCCGTTCCATTCGTCCTCGCCAAGCAGCGCAACCCGCGCGTCACCATGCTCGTAACGGAGCTGAGCCTGGACTATTACGGGAACACCAAAAGTCCCTCCTACGACGGTTTCATCATCGCCCGTAAAGACCGGAACGATATCACCGGACTGGCCTCGTTGCGCGGCATGCGCTTCGGATTTGTCCGCAACCAATCGACGAGCGGCTTTGTCTATCCCGTCGCATACATGCTGCGGAAGGGTGTCGACTATAAAGACTTCTTCGGCCGCGTATATTTTCTCGGCAGCCAGCCCCGTGTGACCGATGCTGTCGCCAGCGGCAGCATCGATGCAGGTGTCACCTGGGATTACAATCTGCGCCAGGCGGTGGCGAAGCATGGCCCGGTTTTCAAGATTGTCGCCAAGACCGGCAGCATTCCAAACCTGGGTATCGCAACCAACAACGCCATCACGCCCGCCATGCAGGCGAAGATCCGCACCGCGCTTTTGAATGTGGACGAGGCTCTGCTGCGGGGACTGCCCGCTGCCGGCTACGTCGTCAAAGATGATTCCTATTACAACCCGGTTCGCGAGGTCGTCGAGCTCGTCTCGAGCGCGCCGGAGCTCATCGGAGAAGACAAATAGCATGCGGCATGCTCGCCACGACCTCGGAGACACCTCGCGATGAGCAGCCAGGACATGCGCCGAACGCTCGCATGGAATTCCCGCCGGAGACCGTTTGGCGTCGGTCTTACCCTCAAGGTTCTGGCACCGATGACGCTCCTGACGCTGATCTCGGCGATACTGGGCGGCCTGATCCTGCGGGGCGAATACAAAAACTACCAAGCTCATCTCATACAAAAGAAGGGCGAGCTCGCATGGCAGGTGCGCACGCTCTACAAGGGCAATCGTACCAAGCTCGCCGATGTCGCCAACCTGCTCGCCAACAATCCCAACGTGCAGAACGGGTTGCTGATCGGCGACCAATACAATGCCCTCAACACGATCATGAACTTCCTAGGGCATTCCGGCATCGACATTCTCAACATTTACGATCTCGATGGACGCGCTTTCGCGCGTGCGCAGTCGCCAAGCTATTTCGGTGACTACGATGAATTCGCGAACCTCGTTCGTTCCGTTGCAGCCTCCAACCTGGAAACAAAGCCCTCATTGCCGATCATCGGTGTGGCTACCTATCAGGGAAACCCCGCACTCGTCGCTGTCCGGCCTGCGCGTAGTGTCAACGGACTCACCGGCGTCGTCGTCGTCGGGCAAACGCTGTCCCGTCCATTCCTCGAAGCGTTTGTGCCAACGACGCACACCGCAATCGCACTTTCGCGCAAGGATCAGGTTCTCGCCCTGACCGACGTCGGTCCCGGCCGGCGCATGACGGATCGGCTTTCGATACACGAGGAAGCTAACATATTCGGAGGTCCAACCTTCGAGGTGAACCTGCTGACGGACGACCCCGCCCTGTTCGGGCCGTTCTGGGGCGCCCGCGCCAGCATCGTCGCGCTCGCGGGCACCGCAGGGGTTGGCTCCGTGCTCGTCACGGTGGCCTTCATGATCGTTACGGTCATCCGGCCCGTCCGGCATCTCATCTCTGTCGCGGAACAGCAGGTCTCCGGCGATCTTTCCGCCCGAGCACGGCTCGACAGCCGCGACGAGCTGGGACGGCTGGGAGACATATTGAATGTGCTCACAAGCAATCTCAAAGCTACGCTCGATGAGCAGGATCAGATCATTGCCGAACGCGGGATCGCCTACGACTCCCTCAAAAAGGGCGAGGCGCAGCTACAGGCGATCATCAGCGGCGTCCCCTGTCCGCTCGCGATAACCCGGTGCTGTGATGGCACGGTGGTTTTCGCCAATACGCGCTTCGACGAAGCCATGGAGTTGCCATACGGCAATGGCGAGGGCGGATCGATCGAGCAATACTTCGTCGACCCGCGCGACTATCACGAGATGCTCGACTGCGTACGCCTTCACGGCCATGTCTACAACTATGAGACACGGCTGCGCGCACCCTCCGGCGCCGTCATGCTCGTTCTTTTCTCGATGCGTCGCGTCGGCCTGGAGTACGGCTCCGAAGTGCTCAATGCCTTCTTCGACATCACCGAACGGAAGCACGCCGAAGACGAGGTGCGGCGCCTTAACGAGCAGCTAGAGGTGCGCGTTGCCCAGCGCACGGAGGAGCTTCAGTTCGAGCTCAATGCGCGCGAGCGCGCGCAGGCCGATCTCGTGCGCGCGAAAGAAGAAGCCGAGGCTGCAACCGCTTCGAAGTCCCGCTTTCTGGCAGCGGCGAGCCATGATCTGCGTCAGCCCGTACACGCGATGACGCTGTTCATCTCCAATCTCGCCGAGCATGTGAAATCGGACAAATCGCGGGAGATGGTGGCCAACGTCAACGCCTGCGTGGAGTCGCTCTGCGAGATGTTCGAAAACATTCTCGACGTTTCGAAGCTGGCGTCCGGCGTTATCGAACCGCAGCTCCAGGATTTTCCCCTCGACCGCCTGCTGGTGCGCCTCTACAGGGAATTCGAGGGGCTGGCCGCGGAGCGAAACATCGAGCTACGCTGCGTCAATTCACGGGCTGCTGTACGCAGCGACCCCACGCTCCTCTATCGTATTCTCAGCAATCTGGTATCCAACGCGCTTAAAAACACCAAGCAGGGTCGCGTGCTCGTCGGTTGCCGCCGCCGCGGCGAGGATGTCGAGATTCAGGTTTGGGATACCGGCATCGGTATTCCCGAGCACGAGATCAACCAGATCTTTGCCGAGTTCTATCGGGGGGCAAGCCGGCCCGACCAGCGGGGCAGCTTAGGTTTCGGTGCCGGCCTCGGGCTCGGTCTTTCCATCGTCGAACATACCGCGCGTCTGTTGAAGCATTCGGTGCACGTATCGTCGAAGCCCGGCGAGCATACGATGTTTGCTGTGAGGCTCCCGCAGGGCGCGCCTCACAATGTCATGCTGATGCTGGAGCACGAAAAGACGTATATGGACCTCGCGGGCGTAAGGATTCTCGTGGTCGACGACCATCCGCTGGCGCTCAACGCACTGCAGGCGACACTCGAGAGCTGGGGGTGTGACGTTTCAGCGGCGAGTTCGACCGAATCCGCGCTGGACCTGCTCGCCAGCGATCCGGCGCCCCAGGTGATGGTTGTCGATTACCTGCTGCAATCGGGAGAAACCGGAGTAAACCTCCTGCGGACCGCAGCGCAATACCTGGATATCGAGGCACCTGCGATCGTACTTTCGGGCGTTTCGAGCCGCTTACTCGAACGGGAAGTCGAGATCTGCGGGTATCGCCTGCTTTACAAACCGGCGCAGCCCACGCGCCTCCGCCAGATGATCATCGAATGCCTCGCCAGCGGGCCGCGCAATGCCGACACCCCGGAGATGGCGGTGGAGCCCGAGTACCATCACTAACCTGTGGCCGTCACAGCTTACCCAAGTTCGCAACAGTCAGATGGCTCCGCGTCGCTGGCTGCCATCGTGACACGGTGTGATGGCGTTGCCATCCGGCGGCGACACGGATAGCTAAGGGCTTGGACTGGCCTCCGGAGAGGACCAGAAATGACAGACGGCAGTCGACCTTTCAGCATGCGGGAAACGATCCGGGCCTAGTCCGATCTCGGCCCGGCGCTTCCTGCCGCAATCAGGGAGTGAGCGGACGTGATTCCGGACCCCAGCGCCTCACGCATCGGTGCCGTGCAAGGCCCCGTCCGACTCTCCCAGACGCTCCGGCTTGCGGAGGTACGCGGATGAGGTTTCCGCTCCGTTCCTCCGGCGCGACGCAACGTTGGAGCGCGTTCACATACTGGGACCTCATCGCGGTCCTTCTGGTGCTCGGCACGCTGGTCCTCCTGGCCGAGGCAAGCCGCGCCGTCATGCAGCCGTTGCCCGAGCCGGGTATCGGCATCATCGACCTCCATCCCTCCGCGCTGCCCGAGTACGCAATGCGCACCTCTCTGCGCATGCTGGCGGCGATGGTGCTGTCCCTCATCTTCACGTTCACCTACGCGACATTAGCCGCCAAGAGCCGGCGAGCAGAGCGCGTGCTGATCCCGTTGCTCGACATTCTCCAGTCCGTGCCGATCCTCGGTTTCATATCCGTCACCGTGGTTTTCTTCATGTCGCTGGCGCCCGAAAAAATGCTCGGCGCCGAGCTCGCCGCCGTATTCGCCATCTTCACCAGCCAGGCCTGGAACATGGCCTTCAGCTTCTACCAGTCGCTGCGCACCGTGCCGAACGAGTTGACCGAGGCGGCGCACTCGTTCCGGCTCAGTCCGTGGATGCGCTTCTGGAAGCTCGAGGCGCCGTTCGCGATGCCAGCACTGGTCTGGAACATGATGATGTCGATGTCGGGCGGCTGGTTCTTTGTCGTCGCCTCGGAGGCGATAAGTGTCGGCAACACCACGGTGACGCTGCCGGGCATCGGCTCCTACATCGCCAAAGCCATCGCCGAGCGCGACCTCGGCGCCATCGGCTGGGCGATCGCGGCGATGCTCGTGGTGATCCTGATCTACGATCAGCTTCTGTTCCGGCCGCTCGTTGCCTGGGCCGACCGTTTCCGCTTCGAGCAGGAGACGAGCGTGGCGCCTCCTGCATCCTGGGTTCTGACGATGCTGCGCCGGTCGCAGATCGTATCGCAGGCCACGGCACCGCTCGCGGCTGCCTGGCGCTGGACCTATCGGATGCCCGCACGCCCGCGGAGAACGTCGCCGCGCCCGGACAGGGAAGCTGCCTGGCAGACCTGGGGCGACCGGGTTTGGTACCTCGCCATCGCAGCGGCCTGCCTCGTCGCCGCGTGGAAGATCGTCACCTTCGTGCTGGCGGGCGTTACGCTGCGCGAGACAGGGCAAGTCGTCCTGCTCGGCTTCGCCACCCTCGCGCGCGTGTTCGTGCTGATTGCGCTTGCGAGCCTCATTTGGGTGCCGGTGGGGGTCTGGCTGGGATTGCGGCCGGGTGCTGCAAGGATTGCCCAACCGATCGTTCAGTTCATGGCGGCCTTTCCGGCCAACCTGCTGTTCCCGCTGGCGGTGTCGGCGATCGTGGTGCTGCAGCTCAATCCGGACATCTGGCTCAGCCCGCTCATGATCCTCGGCACGCAATGGTATATTCTGTTCAACGTGATCGCGGGTGCTTCCACCATCCCAAGCGAGCTGCGCGACATCGGCACTAATCTGCGTGTCCATGGCTGGCTGTGGTGGCGGCGGATCGCCCTGCCGGCAGTATTTCCGTTCTACATAACCGGTGCGATCACGGCGTCGGGCGGATCGTGGAATGCCAGCATCGTCGCCGAGGTGGCGAGCTGGGGCGATACGACGCTCAGGGCTCACGGCCTCGGCGCCTATATCGCGGAGGCGACGGAAGCGGGCGATTTCCATCGCATCGTGCTCGGCATCGCCGTGATGAGCGCGTTCGTCGTCATCATCAATCGCGTTTTCTGGCGTCCGCTGTATGCGCTCGCAGAACGCAAGTTCCGTCTCGGCTAAGGGAAGAACAACATGGACACCCCTCCCCTGTTGGAAATCCACGGCATCCGCAAATCGTTCAGCAAGCCGGACGGCGGCGAATTGCTCGTTCTCGACGGCATCAATCTCACGCTGCGCGAGGGCGAAATCGTCGGCCTGCTCGGACGGTCGGGCTCCGGGAAATCGACGTTGCTCCGGCTCATCGCCGGGCTTTCCGCGCCGGTGGCGGGCTCGATCAGCTATCTGGGCCGGACGGTGACCGCACCGCCGCCGGGCATCTCCATGGTGTTCCAGAGCTTCGCGCTCTTTCCCTGGCTGACGGTGCTGGAGAACGTGCAGCTCGGGCTCGAGGCGCTCGGCGAGCCGCCCGAGGAGATCCGCCGCCGCGCGCTCGAAGCCATCGATCTCATCGGTCTCGACGGTTTCGAATCCGCCTATCCGCGGGAGCTGTCCGGCGGCATGCGCCAGCGCGTCGGTTTCGCGCGCGCCCTCGTGGTCCATCCCAACATTCTCCTCATGGACGAGCCGTTCTCGGCGCTCGACGTCCTGACGGCGGAGACGCTGCGGACCGACTTCCTCGACCTGTGGTCCGAGGGACAGCTCCCGATCAAGGGCGTGATCCTCGTTACTCACAACATCGAGGAAGCCGTACTCATGTGCGACCGGATTCTCGTTTTCGGCAGCAATCCCGGCCGCATCCTGAAAGAGATCAAGGTCGAGCTGCCGCACCCGCGCACGCGGCTCGATCCCGGTTTCCGCGATCTCGTTGAACGCATCTACGTGGAGATGACGGTGCGCTCCGCGGCTGAGCATCCCGGCAAGCGGGTCGAGCGCTTCCCGGGATCGGGTATCGGCACGATCCTGCCGCCGGTCTCCTCGAACCTTCTGTCGGGCTTGCTGGAGGCCGTCGCGGGCGCCCCCTATGACGGGGAGGCCGATCTTCCGGTCATCGCCGGATCGCTGCACATGGAGATCGACGAGCTGTTCCCGGTGGCGGAGACTTTGCAGATGCTACGGCTCGCCGAGCTTGCGGGCGGCGACCTGCGGCTCACGACGGAGGGCCGGCAGTTCGCGGAGGCGGACACCGACCAGCGCAAGCGCCTGTTCGCCCAGCATCTTCTCACGTACATCGCGCTCGCCGCGCACATCCGGCGCGTGCTCGACGAGCGGCCGAGCCACCGCGCGCCCTGGAGCCGGTTCGCCGACGAGCTGGAGGATTACATGTCGCCATCTGCCGCCGAGCAGACGTTGCGCGCAATCATCGATCTTGGCCGCTATGCCGAGGTTTTTGCCTACGACGACCAGACGCACGTGTTCAGCCTCGACAATCCTTGAGGAGACGGCGGGGCATAAAGGGGGGATCCATTCACCACTGTTCAACGTCCGCGGCGGATTGTTGACAGCCGATACCATCGCGGAGTGCACTCAGCACGGAGCGGACTTGGAGAGTCGAGGTGGGAAACGCGCGCAATTCGAAGCTTCGGCACCTGCCCTCCGTCGATAAATTGCTGAAGACGGAAGCCGCGTTTGCACTCATCGAACGCTACGGCCGCGAAGCGACGACCGATGCGTTTCGCGCGGTGCTCACGCAAACGCGAGCAGAGCTGAATATTGACACTGCCCCTCCGCCGACGCCGGAGCATCTCGCCGGGATGGCCGAGACCAGGCTCGCGCGGGAAAGCCGTTCCACGATCTTTCCGGTCTTCAATCTCACCGGCACGGTTCTTCACACCAACCTTGGACGCGCAATCCTGGCGGACGCTGCTGTCGAGGCCGCAGTGGAGGCGATGCGCAATGCCGTCGCCCTTGAGTTCGACCTTGGCACCGGCAAACGGGCCGAGCGCGACGATCACATCAAAGGATTGCTCTGCGCACTCACGGGCGCGGAAGATGCAACCGTCGTCAACAACAATGCAGCGGCCGTTCTACTTGCGCTCAATACGTTCGCCAGCGGGCGGCAAGCCATCGTCTCCCGCGGCGAGCTGATCGAGATCGGTGGCGCCTTCCGGATGCCCGACATCATGGCGCGCGCCGGCGCAGAGCTGGTCGAGATCGGCACCACCAACCGCACGCATCCTGCCGACTACAGGTCGGCGATCACGGCGCAGACGGGCGTCATTCTCAAGGTTCACACGTCGAATTACGTCATCTCTGGCTTCACCGCCCAGGTTCGCCCGGCCGAACTCGCGGCAATCGCGGCGGATGCAAACGTGCCGCTGCTCAACGACCTCGGCTCCGGCACGCTCGTCGACCTGACGCAGTACGGGTTGCAGGCGGAGCCCACCGTGCGTGAGGCGGTCCGCCATGCCGATCTTGTGACCTTCTCCGGCGACAAGCTGCTGGGAGGCCCTCAGGCTGGCTTCATCGTCGGGCGCCATGAGCTGATCGAGAAGATCAATCGCAATCCGATGAAGCGGGCGCTGCGCATCGACAAAATCCGGCTGGCGGCCATCGAAGCGACTCTCAGGTTGTATGGTGATCCGGACCGCCTCTCCCAGCGCCTGCCAACGCTCAAATTCCTCACGCGCTCCCAAAAGGAGATCGCGGATCAGGCAGAGCGTCTTCTGCCGCCGGTCGCCGATCAGCTCGGGCCAGCATTCAGCGTCGAGCAGCGCGCGTGCCAGAGCCAGATCGGGTCGGGCGCATTGCCCCTGCACACCCTGCCGAGTGCGGGGTTGCGCATTCGCGCGCTGGAGCGGGCCTCTGCAATTGCACAGCTATCGGCCAGGCTTCGCAGCGCAGAGCGGCCCATCGTAGGCAGGATCGAAGACGGCGCCCTCATTCTAGATCTGCGCTGCTTGGTCGACGAAGCGGGGTTTCTGTCCAGCTTATCCGGTGTCGTGACAGACCCCCTCATTGAAACGGAACCCGATCACCGCCAATAATGGCATATGATCATCGGTACCGCCGGGCACATCGATCACGGTAAGACCGCCCTTGTGAAGGCGCTGACGGGCGTCGAGTGCGACCGCCTCAAGGAAGAGAAAGCCCGCGGCATCACCATCGATCTCGGCTTCGCTTACCTGCCGACGCCATCGGGTGATATTTTAGGCTTCATCGACGTTCCCGGACACCAGCGCCTCGTGCACACGATGCTCGCAGGCGCGAGCGGCATAGATTTCGCGATGCTCGCGGTCGCGGCCAACGACGGCGTCAAGCCACAGACGCTCGAACATCTCGCGATCATAGATCTCCTGGGCGTTTCGCGCGGCATCGTCGTCATCACCAAATCGGACCTCGTGGAGCCGGAGGAACTCGCGCGCGTCGTCCATGATGTCAGAGCGATCGCGAGCAATACGGTTCTCGACGGCGTGGACATCGTGCCGGTCTCCGCGCTCACCGGAGATGGAATTGACGCCCTGCGCGGCCGCCTCTTCAGTGCTGCCGCGCTCGTCCGCGAGCATCGCGCGAATGGCCGCTTTCGCCTCGCCATCGATCGCGCCTTCACGCTGCCGGGCATCGGGGTCGTCGTGACGGGTACGGTGCTCTCCGGTTCCGTCAAAACGGGGGAGCACGTGAAGCTGAGCCCCTCCGGCATCGATGCGCGGGTGCGCTCGATCCATGCGCAGAACCGCGAATCCGACGTCGCACAGCAAGGCGACCGCTGTGCGCTCAATCTTGCCGGACCGGGCGTCACCAAGGACGCTATCCACCGCGGCGATGTCGTCCTCGATCCCTATCTTCACGCACCGACCGCACGCATCGAAGCCATCCTCCAGGTCTTGTCCAGCGAGGAAAGCCCCATCGGGCAATGGTTTCCCGTCCGGCTGCATCATGCCGCAGCCGAAACCGGCGCCCACATTTCGCTGCTCGAGGACGCACCGATAGCGCCCGGCTCCTCCCGCGAGGTTCAGCTTGTCCTCGATGAGCCGCTGGCTGCCGCGGTTTCCGATCGCTTCATCGTGCGCGATGTCTCAGCCCAGCGCACCATCGGCGGCGGCCGTTTCATCGATCTGCGCCCGCCGGCCCGCAAACGGCGCACCGGGGAGCGGCAGTCACAGCGTCGCGCGCTCGCGATCAACGATCCCATGGATGCGCTCGCCGCACTGCTCGATACGCCACCCTATGCGGTAAACCTTTCGAGCTTCGTCCGTGACCGAGCGCTGTCGCAAGTGGAGATGGAAGACTTGACCGCCAGGCTTCGCCTGGTGGTGCTGCCGGCGGATAGTGACCTCACGGTGCTGTCGGCAGACCGTTGGACATCCTTCGCCCAGAGCGTGCTCGATCGGCTTGCGGCCTTTCACAGCGAAAATCCCGATAGTCAAGGGATCGGACGCGAGCAACTTCGTCTGGCGGTGACGCCGCGTCTGCTGCCGTCTGCCTTTCTGAGCGCCTTACAATCCATGGCGCGATCGGGCTCTATTGCGCTCGACGGTGCATTCGTCAGGCTCTTTTCGCATCGCGTTCAGCTCTCCCCGGCCGATCAAGATTTCTGGCACGGGATCGCGGCGTTGCTCGCTGGCGACGTGAGGTTTCGTCCCCCACGGGTACGCGAAATCGCCTCGCTCTTGGGGCGCGACGAGCGTGACGTCCGCCGCGTCCTGAAGCTGGCGGCGAAGCTTGGCTGGGTGGACGAGATCGCGCACGATCACTTCTTCCTGCGCGGTACGGTCAGCGAAATGGTGGCCACCATTGCCGAGCTGAGCCGCCGCCCCAATTGCCCGCATTTTGGAGCGAGCGACTTCCGCGACCGCTTTGCCAACGGCCGCAAGGTTGCTATCCAGATACTGGAGTTTTTCGATCGGCATGGTGTTACGATCCGTAAAGGAGATTTGCGCACCGCCAACAGGCATCGGCTCGATCTGTTCGGCAGCACCCGGCCGGAGCCGGGAAATTCCTCAGGAGGCGAAACGTCCCCGGTGGGGCGCTCGGGCTTCAAATCCGAGTGGGGCAGCGAGCCTGTCCCAGGTGGGTTCGACTCCCATCCGCCTCCGCCACCGTCTCGAAAGCCAATCCTCTAAACCGCTTGCGCTCTCACCCGTGCATCGGCCTCACATCACGCGGATCACAGGCGGCCCATTCGTTGCCGTGCCGATCCTGCGGGCCAGCGGATAACCCGCGGCGCGAATCTCAGCGACAAGCGCATCGGCATATTCCGGAGTACACGCCACGAGCAGTCCGCCGGACGTTTGGGGGTCGGTGAGAAGCTTCTGCCGCCAGTCGGGCGCATCTGCCGGAAGCTGAACCGCGCTGCCGTAGCTGTCCCAGTTGCGTCCGGACGCGCCGGTCGCAAATCCCGCTTTTGCCAGTTCCTCCGCCATGGCAAGAAACGGCACGTCACCGTAGCCTATATCGATGCCAACGTCGCTTCCGCGGGCCATCTCCAACGCGTGGCCGAGGATGCCGAACCCGGTGACATCCGTGATCGCGTGCACGTGCTCGGAACCCGCAAGCGTCTCGCCGATGCGGTTGAGCAGCGTCGCTGAAGCGATCATTTCGGCATAGGCGTCGGCGGGTAGCGCGCGCTTCTTGAAGGCTGCGGAATAGATGCCGAAGCCGATGCCCTTGGTGAGCAGCACCGCATCCCCCGGACGCGCGCCGCCGTTGCGACGCACGTTGCTGCGCTTTGCCAGCCCGATGACCGCGAGACCATAGATCGGCTCCTTCGAATCTATCGAGTGACCACCGGCGACCGGTATGCCTGCTTCGGCGCATATCGAGGCACCACCCTGCAGGATCTCCCGCACGACCTCGACGGGCAGCTTATCGAGCGGAATGCCGAGGATCGCCAGCGCCATCAGCGGGCGGCCGCCCATCGCGTAGACATCCGAGATCGCGTTGGCCGCTGCGATACGGCCGAAGTCGCGCGGATCATCGACCATGGGCATGAAAAAATCGGTAGTGGCGATGATGCAGTGCTCATCGTCGAACTGCCACACCGCCGCATCATCGCCCGTTTCGGTTCCCACGAGAAGCTGCGCGTAGAGTTGGCTCGATTGTTGGCCGGCGAGGAGCTGCTGCAGCACGGCGGGTGCGAGCTTGCAACCGCAGCCGCCGCCGTGGGCCAGATCGGTCAAACGAACGGCAAGTTCCGACATCCAGAAGCCTTCCGTTAGCAATTCAAAGTCGTAAAATCCCTGCGATTATCAAGTGCCGCTCGCCCGTGGCGCACGCATCACGTGAAACCCGCGGAGGCTCCGTGGACGCAAAGCAGCACCACGCTCAGTTGCTGATCCTCAGATGGGTCGCATTCCTCAGCATCGCAATCGCCGGGCTACTCTACGTCAAATGGCTCCCCTACTACAGCCGCGCTTTCGTCGCTGCCGCTGAGCATTCGATCGGGCAATCGATATTGATGGGGACGGATGCCGCACCGCCGCCTCCCTCCTTTGCAGCGGCCATCGGCTACGCGCTGGCGTATGGAAAGGCGATCTGGCAGGCGATGCTGCTCGGCCTCCTGCTCGGCTCCGCCATTCAAGCGCTGGTGCCGGCGAATTGGGTGGCACGCATGCTCGGCAAACCGAGCTTTGCGAGCGTCGCCATGGCGGGCGCGCTCGCACTGCCCGGCATGATGTGCACGTGCTGTGCCGCGCCGGTCGTCGTCGGACTGCGCGCCCGCCGGGCCTCGCCGGGTGCGGCGATCGCCTTCTGGCTTGGCAACACGATCCTCAATCCTGCGACGCTCGTGTTCATGGGCTTCGTGCTTGGCTGGGATTGGGCCGTGTTTCGCATCGTGCTCGGCGTGCTGATGGTCTTCGGTCTGGGACAGATCGCAAATCTCATGGCGACACCGAAGGAAGCCGAGGCGGCCGGATTGCAGATGTCTCAACTGGCGGCGTGCGGAGAGGATGCCACGGACGTCAGAAGCATTCTCACGCGATGGTGGAACATCTTCGTCCGGCTGAGCGTGCGTCTCATCCCCGAATATATCGTGCTGCTGTTGCTACTCGGCGCGGCACGCGCCTGGCTGTTCCCGGAGATCGGTCCGCAGATCGGCAACGAGCTATATTGGATCGTCGTATTTGCCTTCGTCGGTATGCTGTTCGTTATCCCGACAGCCGGCGAGATCCCCATCGTGCAGGCGATGCTTGCGCTCGGCATGGGTGTCGGCCCGGCGGCCGCACTGCTGATGACGCTGCCGCCGATCAGCGTGCCGTCGCTCGCCATGGTCGCAGGCTCGTTCCGCTGGCAAACACTCGCGGTCGTTTCTGCGGGTGTTGTCGTGTTCGGCGTTCTGGCCGGCGTGCTCGCGGTATCCCTCGGGCTATGAGCTGCGGGCCTCGAGCTACGCGATCAACAACAGTGGATTGGGGGCATGGCGCGCCCATCCGGCTTCGGAAACGAGCACATCGAGACCGAGGGTGGCGAGGTCGTCTGCAAAAGCATCGACTTGCATATCCTTCGCCTGGTAGAGCATCTTCGCATAGGTGTGGCAGTCGCCGCAGCTCTCCGCTCTGACGACGTCACCGCTGCCCTCTATGCTTCTCAACGCCAGTTTACGCGAGCCGCCGCAGGTGATGCAGATCGCGCGCACGTGGTTCCATGCCGTGGAGCACAGCGAGCAGAAAAGGTAGCGCGTCCCGGGGGTGTCTCCGGTGGCCGTGATGATGCCCGCAACTGGCGTCGAGCCGCACGAGGGGCATAGGCCGCGCTCCGGTAGCAGCCGGACCTGCTCCGCGGGAAGTTTCGACGCAAGCGACGCAAAGTAGACCTGTAGGGCCGCGGCAGCGTAAAGAGCTTTGGAAACGTCTCCCGCGGCGACATCGCCATGGAGAAAATTATCGGCCAGCCGGTCGATAACCTCCGTATTCCCATCGCGCAGATATTCGAGATCTTTCACGATTTGCTTCGGCGGCTCGTTTCGCTGCATCGCGGCGATGATGATGCGCATTCCTTCGCGCCACGCCGGGTGACGCTCGTGCATCGTGAGCGGGGCTAAGCGCCGCTCAATGGCCCGCTGCACGGTGCTCTCGCTCAACGGAGGTATGTCGTCCGTGAGCATCACGGCTGCCTCGTGCTGCGCCCGCGCGAGCTGCGCCATGAAGCGCAGCCATTGCTCCATGGGATTGCCGTCGGCCAGCGCATCGAGCCGGGCAGCCGTCGCCATGAACCGCGAACAGGCGTCCGGAAGCAGCACGGGCCGAGGCGCCTTCACGCCGCCGGAAGGGTTCCCCTGCCATTTGCCGGTTGGCGGTGCTCCACCCTGTCTCACCGGGAAGCCCTCACTTGCGCCGCTCCTCGACGGACGTGCGCGGCGTGGGACCGGGCGAGCCTGTCGAAACGAGCGCGCGGAACCACTTGCGGTGGTGGCGCCAGGCCCAGCCGGGCGTCACGTAGCCTTGCGTCATGGCCCGCATGGATCCACGAACCCAGATCGCGGCGTAGACGTGGATCACCCAGATCAAAATCGCAGCGATCGCCGCCATCGAATGGATGAGCAGCGCCGCGCGCTGCGTCTCGATCGAGGAGAAGCTCTCGAAGTAGTAATCCCAGATCAGGATGCCGCTGAACAGCAGCACCGGGATGAGGAAGGCCATGGACCAGAACACGAACTTCTGGCCGGCATTGAAACGCGCCACCTGCGGCACGTCCTCTTCCTCGTTCGCGAGCACCCGGTCGATGGCGAGCAGCCAGGCGAGATCGTCCCGCGTCCATAGGTTGTCGCGCCAGAACTGCACGATCATCCCCGCATAGCTGACGACGAGCACCAAGCCGATCCACGGGTGCGCCGCGCGCGCCCATTGCCCGCTGCCGAAGAGGCTCGACATCCAGAATAGCAACGGATCGAACATCGACAGACCGGAGATCATCAGCAGGACGAAGCACGCAGCCGTGATCCAGTGATTGATCCTGGTGATCGTCGGGTTGCGGATGAGTGAACCTTTTGGCCGCGTCATGCTGGCTTGTCCGATATGGTGTGAAGGTGCGCCTCTTCCACTTCCTTCTCGAACTGCTCCGCTTCCTCTTCGTCCTCCGGCTGGACTTCGTTTGGTCCCGTAACGACCCAATGCAGGAATCCAGCGACGATCGATGCGGCAATACCTGCGAGTGCAAAGGGCTTTATGAGACCTTTCCAGAACTCCACGGTCGGACTAATTCGCGGGTTCGCGGGGAGATTTGCATAGATGGAAGGCTGGTCCGCGTGATGCAGGACGTACATCACGTGCGTTCCGTCGACGCCGGGCGGATCGTAGAGGCCCGCGTTTTCAAAGCCGCGCGTTTTCAAATCTTTGATGCGCTCGCCTGCCCAGTCCGTCATGTCCTTCTTGGAGCCGAACAGGATGGCGCCCGTCGGGCACGCTTTCACGCACGCCGGCTCCATCCCGACGGCCACGCGGTCGGAGCAGAGCGTGCACTTGTAGGACTTGTGGTCCACCTTGCTGATGCGCGGAATGTTGAACGGGCAGCCCTTCACGCAGTAGCCGCAGCCGATGCAGTGCTCGCTGATGAAGTCGACGATGCCGTTGGCATATTGCACGATAGCGCCCGGCGCAGGGCAGGCCTTGAGGCAGCCCGGATCCTCGCAGTGCATGCAGCCGTCCTTGCGGATCAGCCATTCGAGGTCGCCCGTTTTGGGATTGTCCCATTCGGTGAACCGCATCAGGGTCCACGTGGCCGGATCGAGATCCATCGGGTTGTCGTAGGATCCCTCGAAATATCCGATATCTTTACGCAGGTTGTTCCATTCCATGCACGCCGCCTGGCACGCTTTGCAGCCAATGCAGCGCGTGACGTCGATGAGCTTTGCGACCTCGGCCTCGTGGTGGCGCACTGACGGCGGCGTGATCGTCGTGGCGGAGATGCGGATATAATCTTGCGATTGTAAGCTCGACATTGCGCGCTCCGTTATGCCACAGGCCCGCTCGCCGGTTCGATATTGACCAGAAACGCCTTGAATTCGGGCGTCTGCGAGTTCGCGTCACCCACCGAGGGTGTCAGGGTGTTGGCGCCAAATCCCTTTCGCGCCTGCCCGGTGAAACCCCAGTGGATCGGCACGCCTATCACGTGCGTGGGCTTGCCCTCGACCATGAGCGGCTTGATGCGCTTGGTCACGTAGGCTTTGCACACCATGAAGCCGCGCTTGGAGGTGAGACGCACCCAGCCTCCCTGCACGATGCCCTTTTCCTGTGCCAGCGCCTCGCCGATCTCGATGAATTCCTCAGGCTGGAGGATCGCGTTGATGAGCGCGTGCTTGGTCCAGTAGTGGAAATGCTCGGTCAGCCTGTAGGTCGTCGCGACATACGGGAAGTCGCTGACCGATCCGAACTTCGCGCGATCGTCTGGGAACACGCGGGCCGCGGGGTTGGTGTTCACTTTCGGATGCAGCGGGTTCGCTATCGGAGATTCGAATGGTTCGTAGTGTTCGGGAAACGGCCCATCGACCATCTCGCTCGCGAACAGGCGGCCGGTTCCTTCGGTGTTCATAATGAACGGGCCGACGCCCTCCGATGGCTTGATGGTCGGCCCGTAGTCGGGCACGTCGATGCCAACCCACTGCGTGCCGTTCCACGTGATGATCGGCTTTACGGGGTTCCACGGATTGCCCGCCGGATCGCAGCTCGCCCGATTATAGAGAATGCGCCGGTTCGCCGGCCATGCCCACGCCCAGTTCGGTGCGATGCCCTGCTCGCGCGGGTCGGATGCATCGCGCCGCGCCATCTGGTTGCCGTGCTCGGTGAAGCATCCGCTGAAGATCCAGCAGCCGGATTCCGTCGTTCCGTCGTCGCGTAGCTGCTGATAGCCGTCGAGCAGATGCCCGGCCCTGACGGTCACGGCCCCCGTCGAGTCGGCGATATCGACATGCGTGCGCCCGTTCATCTCCTTCGCGAGATCTTCCGGGTTGGGATCCTGCGGATCGACATACTTCCAGGTGAGCCCGAGGATCGGATCGGGGAACGCGCCGCCTTCCTTGCGATAGAGCTCACGAACGCGATGGAAGATGTTCGACATGATCCAGATGTCGGACTTGGCCTTGTCCGGCCCATTGGCGGCCTTCCAATGCCACTGGAGCCAGCGCGCCGAATTCACCAGCGAGCCGTTTTCCTCGGCGAAGCAAGTGGTGGGAAGCTGGAAGACTTCTGTCTGGATGGCCGCGGAGTCCGCCGGATTCAGCGGACCGAAATCCTCCCAGAAACGGGACGTTTCCGTATCCAGCGGATCCATCGTGATGAGGAACTTGAGCTTCGAAAGTCCGCTGCGAATCTTGCCACGATCGGGGAACGCCTGCAGCGGGTTGAATCCCTGGCAGATATAGCCATTCATCTGCCCGTGGTTCATCATCTCGAAGGCCTTGATGATGTCGTAGAGCGGCACATCGAGCTTCGGCAGCCAGTCGTAGGCCCAGTCGTTCTCCAGGCGCGCGGAGTCCCCGTACATCGCCTTCTGGAAGCTGACGAAGAATTTGCGGTAGTTCTGCCAGTAGCTCATCTGGTTCGGACGCAGCGGCTTGAACGCCCGCGTCTTCATGTAGTCCTCGAACGTCACCTCCGTCTCGTGAGGCAATATCAGGTAGCCCGGCATCTGGTTCGACAGCAGTCCGACATCCGTCAGTCCCTGAATGTTGGAATGGCCGCGCAGCGCGTTCATGCCGCCGCCCGCAACGCCGATGTTGCCCAATAGCAGCTGCACCATCGCCATCGTGCGGATGTTCTGCGAACCGACGGAATGCTGCGTCCAGCCGAGCGCGAAAAGGCTGGTCATGGCCTTATCAGGCGCGGCCGTCGAGGCAATGAGCCTGCAGATGTGCAGATATTTATCCTGTGGCGTACCGCAGATGCGCGACACCACCTCGGGCGCGTAGCGCGCCACATGCTGACGCAGAAGCGCCATCACGCACCGCGGATGCTGCCATGTGTCGTCGACTTTGGCGAAACCCTGCTCGTCGAGCTCGTATTCCCATTTCGTCTGGTCGTACGAGTGGGTGTCCGGATGATAACCGCTGAAGAGGCCGTCATCGAAGGTGTAGTCTTCCTTCACGATGAGGCTGGCGTTCGTATAGGCACGCACGTACTCGTGCTGGATCTGATCCGTATCCAACAGATATTTGATCACGCCCGAGAGGAAGGCGATGTCGGTGCCGGGCCGAATGGGCGCATAGTAATCGGCTACCGACGCCGTGCGATTGAAGCGCGGATCGACCACTACGAGTTTAGCGGCATTCTCGATCTTGGCTTCGATGACCCACTTGAAGCCGCACGGATGCGCCTCGGCGGCGTTGCCGCCCATAACGATGACCACGTTGGCATTCTTGATATCCTGCCAAGTGTTGGTCATTGCACCGCGACCGAATGTTGGAGCCAGACTGGCCACCGTCGGTCCGTGTCAGACACGCGCCTGATTGTCGAAGACCAGCATCCCGAAGGATCGGACCACCTTCCATGTCAGATAGGAGGTCTCGCTCGAGGTGGCCGATGCCGCCAGCATGCCGGTCGTCAGCCAGCGGTTGACGGGTGTGCCCTGCGCATTCTTGGCGATGAAGTTCTTGTCGCGGTCGTCTTTCAGCAACCGGGCGATGCGATCCAGCGCAAACTCCCAGGACACTTCCTTGAACTCGCTCGCACCGGGGGCGCGGTATCTCGGCGCCTGCAGCCGCGTCGGCGCATGGACGACGTCGAGCAGCGCCGACCCCTTAGGGCACAGCGTGCCGCGATTCACCGGATGATCGGGATCGCCTTCTATGTGGATGATGTTCGAGTGCGCATTTTTTGCGCGATCACCCATGCTGTAGATGAGGATGCCGCAAGCGACCGAACAATATGTACAGGTGTTGCGGGTCTCGGCTGCGGCTGTGAGCTTGTAGCTTCGCACCGATGCAGCGAGCGCTGTCGTCTCTGCACCGAACCCCAACGCATCGATGGTCGAGGCGGCTAACGTAGCAGCGCTGAGCTTTACGAATCCACGGCGAGTGATTTGCATGGATGCGCTCCGGGGAAATTAGCGGCAGTCTCGTGCCCCATGAACACGATAGCGCACCGGCCGGGCACAGTACAGGGCCGGCCATAGCGACTTAGGCGCACGATCACTCAAGAATGATCGGCATCAGAAATTGTTTCAAAAACCGAAGAGCCCAAGCGCAAGGAAATTATTACTCACTTGCTCGTTTACTCGCCGATCCGAACTTCGACCCCAGCGGCGGTCTCGAGCACAAGAACCTCCGCTGCGCCGTGCGGACCGGCTTGAATGCGCAGCGAGCATTCTCCCTCGCCCACCTCCAGGCCTCTCAGCGTCACGTGCCCAAGCCACGCTGGCACGCGCCCGTCTGTGATACGCACGCGCCGGGAATGGCCATCGATCTCAATGCCTAACAATGCCTGTAGCATTTGAAAGAGTGCGCCGCTCGACCAGGCCTGCGGCGAACAGGCGACGGGATAAAGAACGGGCGCGCGGGCCCGCCGCCGCGGGAAGCCGCAGAACAGCTCCGGAAGGCGTTGCTGATGCATGTGCGCCGCCGCATCGAGCTGCGCCTTGAACAGCATCTCGGCGCCGGCGCGGTCGAGACGCGCCAGGCCCGTTGCGATGAGCGCGTTGTCGTGGGGCCAGATCGAGCCATTGTGATAGGACATCGGATTGTAGCGAACGTGATCGTGCGCCAACGTACGGATGCCCCAGCCGGAGAACATCGCCGGAGAAAGCATCGCCGCGGCGACTTTCCGCGCTCTATCCGGCTGCGCAATGCCAGACCTCAGCACCTGTCCCGCGTTGCTCGACAGTACGAGGCACGGGCGCTTATCGCCATCGAGTGCCATCGCGTAGCAACCGATTTCGTCCGACCAGAACGAGGTTTCAAATCGTTGCTTCAGCTCGGCGGCCTGGCGTGCCAACACCTGCGCACGGTCGCTATAGCCGAGCGCATCGGCCATCCGCGCCGCCAGCATCTTCGCCTCGTAGACGTATGCCTGCACCTCTACGAGTGCGATAGGTCCGTGACAGAAGCTGCCGTCGGCGTGGAAGATTGAATCACCGGAATCCTTCCAGCCTTGGTTCGCGAGCCCCGATTGCGCAGCGCGATCGTACTCGACGAACCCGTCGCCATCCCGATCGCCCCAGGTATCGATCCATAACAGCGCTGCCTCGATGTTCGGCCACAGCGCCCGTAGCAAAGTATTGTCGGCGGTCCGCTCCCAGTAACGTCCGGCGAGCAGAACGAAGAGCGGCGTTGAATCGACGCTGCCGTAATACCTCCCGAACGGCACCTCCTTGCGCGCAGCCATCTCGCCACCGCGCATCTCGTGCAGAATTTTCCCCGGTTCGCAGTCTGCGTGCGCATCGATGGACGTCGCCTGGTGGGCAGCAAGGAATTGCAGCACGCCCTTCGCCAGTTTGGGCTCCACCCACAGAAGCTCGAGCGCCGTGATCATACCGTCGCGGCCGAACGCGGTGGAAAACCAAGGCACCCCCGCGTACGGATAAAGACCCGCAGGCGTGCGCGTCATCAGGAGACCCACGTCCGCCGCGGCGCGGCGCAGCGTGGCATCGACCTCGGCGTTTCCGCTTCGAACCTCGCACAGCCGCGCCCTGCGGGCTGCCTCCTTGCGCACGGAGACGAGCCCGGAAAGAAACGTTTTCGCGTTCGCTGGAACAGCGTCGCCGACGCGGACGTCAAGCTCGATCACCTCCTGCCCCTTGCTCGGCAGCGTGATGCGAAACTCGGCCCTGTCGCCAGCCAAACGTTCCAGCGGCGTCGAGAACCCCACGTGGGCGGTTCGCAGTACGTCATCGAGGCCACGGTATCGAAGCGTCACTTTCGACGGCGGGTGAAGCTGAAGACTACGCGTCCCCCTGCGGGCACGTGCCATGCCACGCACCTCGAAGATGTCCGCGAAGTCGTTGTCGAAGCCGATGGTGAGGGGGATATCGATCTGCGACTGGCCGTAGTTGGAAAGGATGAGACGCTGCCGCAATCCACCGGCATCGACGTAGAACGCGCGCTCGATGTGGATCTGCTCCTTGGCGACGATCACATGCCCGCCGCGTACGATGTCCGGGTTCGTGAGATCGGCTCTCGCGTATGTGCCGTCCTGCGACAGGCTCGACCCTAGCAGCAAAGGATCGACCGACCATATGGCGAGGCGCAGATGGGCGAGGTATCGCGTGTCGGCGTGAAATAGACCGTCCGATCCGCGCCCGTCCGCATTGACGTCGCCGTGCACATCGATCACGGCAAACGTGTCGTCGCATTTCAAGGCATATCGCTCGCGCGATCCTGCCTCAGTGATCGAGACACCGAAGGGCGCTGCCTCTTCTTCGGCCAGCTGATCGACTTTAGGCTGCGCCTCGGACATCACCCTTCCCCCTGCCGTTAAATCCCCTGCAGCGCGCGGGCGATCCTGTCCCCTACGGGATACAGCGTGGATGCCAGCTTCGAGCGCCGCTGCCCTACGAGCGTAACGCGCGCTTCCATTCCCGGCAGCACCGGCCCGGCGCGCTGGCACTCGCTGGATGCCAGCGCGATGCGGGCACGATATGCGGGCTGCTCGTTGTGTGTGCCGGCCACGGGACCGATGCCGCTCAGCGTGCCCACGAGCTCGGCGGGCTCGGCCCGGCCCGGCGTCGACAGCTGTACCTTCACGTCCTGGCCGACACGAAGCGCGGCAATGTCCGCCGGCGCGATCGCGGCATCGACGACGAAGCTCGTTTCCTGCCGGGTAATCCTGACGATACCCTCCCCGTCTGCAACGCGTGCGCCGATTGTCCGGTCTGGCTGCAGACGCACGATGCCCGCCGACGGCGCCTTCACCTCGAGCCTGCGCAACTGCTCTGCGTCGGCCCGCTGGCGGCTTCCTGCCTCCGCGAGCTTGGCGTCGGTCTCGCTCAATTCGCGCAACGTCTCCTGCGCGCGCTCGCGCTGAACCTGCAGCATCATGAACCGGGACTCGGCTATGCGGCCCTCGGCCTGGGCGATGCTCGCTCCGAGCACGCCATCGCGGTCGCTTTCGAGGCGAACGGCCTCGCGTTCGAGCGACAGCAACGTGGAGTTGGGCATGAGACTCTTGGCGCGCAGGTCGCGGGCGGAGCGCAACTGCTCCCTCACGTAGGAAAGCTCTTTGTCTTTCCCGGCCGCCTGCAGCCTGTAGGCGACGATCTCGTTCTGCAGTTTCGCGACACGTTCGTTCAGCTGATCGACCTCGGACTGGCGCGCGAGCTTGCGCTCTTCGAACAGTGCGCTCTCGGTCGCGAGCAGGCTGGCGACGTACGGATCGTTCGAGCGATCAGCCAGCGCGGCGGGGAAGCTCACTTGCTGTAGGCGACCGTGCTCGGCGACGAGACGTGCTCTGCGGGCGATGAGCCCATCGAGCGTGTGCGCCACCTCATCGGCGGTGCTCTGCAATGCCGGATTTTCCAGACGTACGAGCACCGTGCCCGCATCTACCGTTTCGCCGTCACGGACCCGGATATCGGCAATGACGCCGGTCGCTTCGGAGCGCACGTCGAGCGTCGGGCTGTCGGATACGACGGATCCCAGGGCTACGACGTGGAACTCTGCCGGCTTGTCCGCGCTCACGCGGGCGCTCAGCAGCGTTGCGCCGCCGGCGATCGCTACAAACAGAAAGATTATTGTAGATTTTAGTCGGATATCGCGCTCCATCGGTAAGTTGAAGTTAGCCATCGGAGCCCGCTCAGGCAAACGCGCCGTCGGACCGCAGGGTGTGCAGGATGCGGGCTACATTCCGGTGGGATTCACGCGTGGTTTGTGGCGGGCATGCGGCCTGAACGGCGTTCGCGCGGACGTGCCGCGCGACCAATGCTTCGCAGCGTTAATTACGCAATACTCAACGATGGCATTAGGCGCGCGATTTCACCTTGAACCATTCGGCTGTAATGGCTGGATCTCTTCAACAGCTCCTCGGGTGCGCCCTCTTCGAGGATACGGCCGCCTTCGAGCACCACCACGCGGTCGAAGTCGCGGACCGTCGACAGGCGGTGAGCGACAGAGATGACCGTGCGTCCGGCCATCAGGTTGTGCAGCGCCTTGCGGATCTCCTCCTCCGAATCCACGTCAAGCGCCGATGTCGCCTCATCGAGCACAACCAAAGGCGCATCCTTCAGAAATGCGCGCGCTATCGCGATGCGCTGCCTTTGACCGCCGGAGAGATTGATCCCGCGGGAGCCGAGTACGGTGTCGATCCCCTTCGGAAGGTCACGGATGAAGGTGTCGCAGCGGGCCGCGCTCAGCGCCTCCCAAATCTGCTCGTCGCTGGCCGATGGGCACGCGTAGCGGATGTTGTCCCGCACGGTGCGATGGAACAGGGAGATGTCCTGCGGGACGACGGCGATGACGTTCCGCAAGCTCTGTTGGGTGACGAGGGAAATATTCTGGCCGTCGATGAGTATCTGGCCGCTGCGGATGTCGTAGAAGCGCTGCAGCAGCGCGATGAGGGTCGATTTTCCGCAGCCGGTGCGGCCGATGATTCCGACCCGCTGCCCGGCCGGGATCTTGAGGTTCAGCGCCTCGAAAACGCGGCGCCCATCCGGATAGTTGAAGGCGACGTTCTTGAAGACGACATTCGCGCCGGCGGGGCTCAATCTCGTCGCAGCCGGATGATCGTGCATCTGGTGCGGCACGAGCAGGTGGCGCAGCGCCTCGGACAGGCGCGCTATGTGCTGGGTGACGTCAACGAGCGCGATTGCGAGATCGCGGGTGGCGCTGAGCACCGCGATGCCGAGCGTGCAGACGAGCACCACGTCGCCGGTGGTCGCCGCCTGCTGCTGCCAGAGCGCGAGCGCCCATGCGAGGATTCCGAAGGTCAGGACGATGGTGGCGAGTGCGTGCAGCAGCCGCAGCCGCTCCAGGTGCATGAGGCTCCGCTTGCGGGCGATCATCTCCTGCATCACCGCAACGTCGAAGCGGCGGTGCTCACGGCGCAGTCCGCCGAACGAGTTGACGAGCGACATGTTGCTGACCACGTCGACCATCTCGCCGTCGACGATGGCGGCGCGGCTCGCAAAGTTGTGGTGCAGCGGCTGACCCGCCTTCGCCATCCGGTAGATGGCGATCATTACGAGGCCGCCGACGATCAGCAGCACGAGGGCGATCGTCGAGCTCACCGTCGCGACGAGCACGACCGCACCGATGGTTGCAACACACGGCGGGATGACGTTCCAGACGAGCATGTTCTCGATGGTGAACAGCGCATTGGATGTGGCGGTCACGCGGCTCGTGAACGCCGCCGGCTGACGGTCGACGAAGAAGCCGGGCGCGTGTCCCGTCAGGTGGCGGAAGAGATCGCGGCGCAGTGCGCCAGTGACACGCACGAACGTGCCACAAGCCAAATAGCTCGCCACACGCCAGAGCAGGTTGTCTGCCGCAATTAGCGCAAATAGCACCAAAAATGCCATCCACACGGCGGCTCCGACGTCCGGGCCGCCGGCCAGCGTGTCGACGAGATTCTTCACGCCGTATTGCGTGCCGATGGAGCACACGACAGCGCCTAGCACGCACAACAGAATAGCGCCGTGAGCAATAGGATTGCGGCGCATGTAGCGGACAATAAAATCTAGTGGCCGGTTCGCGTAATTGCAGATGTCGTCCATGGCCGCACCTCACGGGTAGACCCAGCGAAACGTCGATGTGTGTTCCGAAGTTCGGCCCTGCGGGCATGCGTCGCCGTGGAAGGGAACGTTGCGGTGAGCTTGCCGTTAATGGGTAACCCGCGGTGCGACCGCGGTTTCTTTATGGGCGCACTTCGATCCGGAGGACCGACGGGTATGCGTATTGCACAGATTGCTCCCCTTATCGAAGCCGTTCCCCCGAAGCTCTATGGCGGCACCGAGCGCGTCATCTCCTGGCTCACCGAAGCACTCGTGGAGCAAGGTCATGACGTGACGCTATTCGCGAGCGGGGATTCTGAGACCAGTGCAAAACTGGTTTCCGGTTGGCCGAGGGCGGTGCGGCTCGATGGAAATGTTTCCGACGCCAACGCATTACACATGGCCATGCTGGAGATGGTCGCGCAAAGAGCGCGCGAATTCGATCTCCTCCATTTTCATCTCGATTATTATCCTTTTTCGTTATTTACCCGCCTATCGACTCCGTTCGTGACGACGCTGCACGGCCGGCTCGATCTTCCCGAACAGCGCTGCGTCTTCGAGGCGTTTCCGAAAGCCCCTGTTGTTTCCATCTCCCAGTCCCAGCGCGCACTACTTCCAACGGCGCCTTGGGCCGGCACCGTCTTGCACGGCATGCCGGAAGACCTGCTCGGCCCCGTCGACAACACGACGCCGTCGTACCTTGCATTTCTTGGCCGTATCAGTCCGGAGAAAGGCATCGAGCGCGCGATCCGTGTGGCGCGGCGTTCCGGCATTCCGCTCAAAATCGCAGCCAAAGTCGACAAAGCCGATCACGACTACTTCGAGGAAGTCGTCCGGCCGATGCTCCGTGAGCCGGGCGTTGAGTTCATCGGCGAGATCAGCGACTCCCAGAAGGCGGCGTTTCTAAGTGGCGCGCTCGGACTGCTCATGCTCATCGATTGGCCGGAGCCATTCGGCCTCGTCATGATCGAGGCGATGGCATGCGGGACTCCGGTGATCGCATTCAAGCTCGGGGCCGTTCCCGAAATCATCGACCACGGCGCCACGGGGTTTGTGGTGGCGGATGAGGATGCTGCGGTGAACGCGGTCGGAAAGCTGCTCTCGATACCGCGCGCAGAAATCAGACCGCAGTTCGAACGCCGCTTCACGTCCCGGCGCATGGCGGACGATTACCTCGATATCTATGCGGACCTCATCGGGGCGACCGACCGCCGTATCCGGCGCAATGGGTCGGCTTATCACTGGCCTGCAAGCGAGCCCGGTGCGCCGCAAAGGCATGTACTCCGCCAATGGGAAGGCGTGAGGGGTCCATCAGATTAGGAAGAGTAGCAGCCCGCTGAAGCGATAGACGCGAATTGGAAAACCCCCGTGCTCTCAGCGCCGGGGTTTCCTTTTCCGATCGTCGACAGAGACGTGAGCAGCGCCGGCGCCGCGGCGGCCTATCTCACTGAAGATCGAAGGCGCATCCTCTCTCTCCGAGCAGAGCAAGCCCGCGACGTAACGCAAAACCGATGCCCAACCGATAGCACCGCGACGCGGCTTCCCGGTCCAACTCTTGCGGGCGCACAACGACTATCGCCCGCGTAGCCCACGGCGCTTGCGCTTCCTAAGAATGCTCAGCGTCAATGCTTCATCCACCGATAGCCCGGCAACCCGCTTAGGCTTCCGCGACCTTTCGCACATCCGCTGCAGATCTCCCTCGACATAGGCATCGAGCACTTCAGGATGCACGTAGCACTTCCGGCAAATGGCGGGGGTATTGCCGAGCTGCGCTGCCACCGACGCGATCGCAGCACGAATGACGCGCTTGTTCGCGGCTTCACTGCCGGGTTCACAGGTCTTGAGGGCGTTCGCGACGCGTACTGTGCCCACCCAGGTGCGAAAATCTTTTGCTGACACGTCGGGCCCCGCGATGCTGCGGATGTAGTCGTTGACGTCGGCGGACGATACTTGGCGGATCTCGCCGGCTCGCTCCTCGTATTGGAACAGATGTTGACCGGGCAGCTCCTGGCAGGAGCGCACGATGTTGGCGACGCGCCGGTCGGTGATCTTGAGATTCCACTCCTTGCCCGTCTTGCCGCGGAATTTGAAGCGGAGCTCGCTTCCAGAGATTGCGGCATGCCGATCCTGCAAGGTCGTCAGCCCAAAACTGTTGTTCTGGCGCGCATATTCGGGGTTACCCACGCGGATGAGTGTCGTCTCGAGCAGATGCGTCACCGTCGCCAGCACTTTGCGCCGCGCAAGACCGCGCTCCTTCATGTGCCGGGCAATCGTCCGCCGCACCTTCGGCAGTGCCGTCCCGAAATCGATGAGGTGATCGTACTTGGCCGCGTCGCGCTGCTGGATGAAGTCGGGGTGATAGCGATATTGTTTGCGTCCCCGCGCGTCCCGGCCGGTCGCCTGAATGTGTCCGTTGCTATCGCTGCAGATCCAGACATCCGTCCACGCCGGCGGAATGACCAGAGCACGGATGCGCGCGAGTATCCGTTTGTCGCGGATGACTTTCCCTGCCGCCGAAATGTATTTGAAGTCGCGCCCTGTGGGTTGGCGTGCAATCCCTGGCGTGGCTTCGGCGACGAAATATAGCTTTAGCTCTGCCGCCTCAGGCAGCGGTCCCGTTAAAACCTCATCTCGCGACCGTCTCAACGCCTAGCACTCGCTAATGGAATATCACGCTGGCCAGAGAACGTTCCTGCTTGGAAGCTCGTTCCTGGCGGGAGCAGTTGCGCGGCGATAGATGCCGTGACCAGCGGCTGCGCCGGAACGCGCACGTGCTGTCACAGACCGAACGGATAGGTCTCGGGAGGTCCTGGCGGATGATGTTCCACGCCTAGCGGCGTCACGGCGCGCGTCTCGTCGAACCAGACGTACGCATCGAACTGTCCTGGCAGCGATGCATCGGAGTAGTGGCTCATCAACTCGGTCTCGGGACGATAGATCACACCGATGAAGCGCTCCAGGTGCGGCTCGGCAAGCCGGTGACGTAGCGTTTCATCGCGCGTCAGATCCAGCAGGAATTTCGGCATCCTCGCGTCGTGGCATAGTCGCTCGTAACTGTCGGCGCGGGACGGCCGGACGCTCTTGACCTCCATATCTCCATCCCAATCCGACGCCGCGGCGACCGTGCCCTTGTGGGTGCCGAAGCCAATGAGCGCCGCCCGTTTGCCAAACCGTTCGCGGCAGAGCTGCCCGATGTTCAGCTGCTCGCGCGCAATCCCCATTTCGGTGAAGCGGGCATCGCCGATATGGGAATTGTGCGCCCAGACGATAGCCTTGGAATTGGGTCCATGGGCTTCGAGCAGATGCCCCAGCGTCTCGAACATGTGGCTATCGCGCAGGTTCCAGGATTGGGTGCCGCCGTAATACATGATGCGGTAGTATTGCTCCGCCGCAGCGATGAGACGGGCGTTCTGAACCGCGTCGAGAAAACTATCGCCGTCCCGGCTTTCGTATTCGAGCTGTCTCGCCAGTAGATCGCGGCATTGCTCGACGACTGCGCGCTCGCACTTGCCGTAACCGGACGTGAGCACGGCGCGGCCATAGGTGGCGGGATCATGCTGCCACGGCGTGAGGCAGCCGTACCGTTCCCGCGCCACGCGCGCCGCTTCCGGATCGACATCGTCGAGGTACGCGAGCACCGCCGCGATCGAACCGCGCATGTTGTAAATATCGAGACCGTAAAACCCTGCCCTGCGGTCGGGCTCCACATCCCAGTTACGCTTTCGCAGCCATTCGACGAACTGCGCCACATCGGTATTCCGCCACATCCACGTCGGGAAACGCTGGAATGGCGGCTCCGCGCCGGGGCGAGCAGACAAGTGCCGGACATACCGGTCAACGGCAGCCGCATCGGGCCAATCCGCCTCCACCGCCAGGATCGTGAATCCGTGCTGCGCAATGAGGTGCCGGGTGATAGCGGCGCGCGCGCGGTAGAATTCCGACGTGCCATGGCTCGCCTCGCCGAGAAGCACGACGCGCCGGTCGGCGAAGCGCTCGAACAGGCGGCCGAATGCCGGATCATCGAAATCCGGCAACGCTTCCGCCGCGTCCGCAATCGCATCTGGCAGCGAACGCCCGCGCGCCTGGACAACAGTCCGATCGACGTCGGCAAGACCTTCGGGTTCCGACCAGCCTTCCTCGCCGATCAGCGGGACGAACCGCACCGGACCAAGATCCTCCAGCTCGAAATCGTCGTCGGCGACGCGGGTAATCCTGAGGAGATGCTGATAGCGTTCCGCGTCTCCCACCGGAATGATCAGCCGTCCGCCAATGGCGAGCTGCCGCTTCAGCGCGGGCGGCACTTCAGGTCCGCCGGCTGCGACCAATATGGCGTCGAACGGCGCAGCGGCTGGCCAACCCAGCGTCCCGTCGCCGGTGTGGATGGAAACATTGTCATAGCCGAGCCTATGGAGCCTTTGCCGCGCCCGCTCGGCAAGCGAGGGATGACGCTCGATGGCGTCGACTTGCGCGGCAATGCGGCTGAGCACCGCCGCCGCATAACCGGAACCAGCACCAACCTCCAGGACGCGATCCCCCGGCTCGACGTTCGCGGCCGCCGTCATCATGGCGACGATATAGGGCTGCGAGATCGTCTGGTGCTCATCGATGGGAAGCGGTGAATCCTCGTACGCGAACTCCTCGTACCCCGGATCGACAAAAGCCTCACGCGGAACCGAGCGCATCGCGTCCAGCACGTGGCGATCGCGTATCCCCCGCCGCGCGATCTGCGTGTCGACCATACGCTCGCGGCGTTGCCCGAGATCCAGCATCGTCAGGCCGCCGTGCGTCGGCGCGCACTCGTGCTCTTGGCCTTCGTGGTTGCGGCCGCCTTCCTACTCCTGCGCGTGGTCCGCGCGCGTGCTGAGGTTTTCATGGATTTTGTCGCGTTCTTGCCGCCCGCGTTCTTGCCGTCCATGGCGCGACTGCTCCCGCGTCGTCCGCGGGCACCGACGTGGGATTTTCCCTCGCACTCCTGCTGTGCCGTTTCTCCCCGCGCTTCCTTGCGCTCGGTTTTAGCAAGCTTGCTCTTGTTCTCTTCCTTGCTTTGATATTTCGAAGCGCCCGCCTCGCTGAGTGCGATGGCGATCGCCTGCCGCCGGCTCTTGACCTTGCCGCCCTTGCCCTCCGGCCCGCTTCGCAGCTCGCCATGCTTGAACTCGTGCATGACGCGCCCTGTCGTTTTGCGCTGACGTGGTGAGGTCTTGGCCATATCGGAATCCTCCGCCTGGCTGATCGTCGGGTCGCGCTATCTACCAGCGCGCCGCGCGCCGAACGTTAGGGCGCAGCGGTAAACGCCGGTTCGACGGCGCATGGCAACCTTTACTAATCAATATCCAAAAAACAGCCGCTCCTTCAGATGGTTCCCGTCGCGTGAAGCCCTATTGGCTGCCGTGCGGACGGCTACCTGGAACGCGATAATCGCTCCGGCGTTGGTCACGGGCGTAGAGCAGACGGCATCCGACGCCGCATTCTACCATTTTGCCGATAATGCGATCGTTGCCGTAGTCCGAGATCGCCGGGACCCACGAGGCAAACATGAAGCTTCTCGTTGCCGCTTCGCTCCTGGTGCTGCTTGCACAGCAGTACGGCGTCACGGAGCGCGCACTTGAAGTCCAGAAGCTCCGCGTCATGAACGATAGCCACCTCGGCAGCTATCTCGGCGACCAGACCGGAAAGCCGCTCTACATTTTCGACCAGGACAAGAAGGGTGCTGGCTCCCAAAAGCCGCAGTCCAAATGCTACGGGAGCTGCGCACGCACGTGGCAGCCGGTGACAGGAAAGCCAGAACGGACGGCGGCGACGGCGGGCGATCTATCTCTTTTCGACCGCGAGGATCGCCAGCAGCAACTGAGCTACGATGGATGGCCGCTTTACTATTACTCCGTCGACATCGGTGGCAGCTCCAATCCCTCCGGTAACGGCAAGATCGATCACGGCGGGACATGGTCATTGTTGAGGCCGGACGGCACCCCCGTTGCGGCGTTGCCCCGATGAGCCAGCGAAACTTCATCATTGTGCTTGTCGTCGTGCTGCTCGGGCTCGGGCTTTGGTACGTCGCGCGCATCCCCAGCACGCAGCCGGCCGTGACGCACACAGACGCGGACGAGGGTGTTCCGCCCAGCGGCTCCGGCCCGCGCACTCCGGGCATGCAGCCGCCTCCGTAGAAGCTCATTGCACGCCCGAGAGGCTCTGTGAGTTGCGGAAATTTGAATCAAAGACAAGCTGACCGAGCCGGCGCTGCGACGCGGGTGCCAAGGACTGCCAGTTGCGTCCCGCTTGCTTGACGAACGTAGAAAAAGCCGGCGCGAATGATGTTCGCGCCGGCAGTTCGAACTGGGAAGATGTGTCTTAGCTATGTTTCCAACGCAGGGCCGGATTATCAGTTCCCATTGCAGCAGGTCATCCCGCTTTGGGCTGAAGCGGCGTGCGCCAGCGCGGGGCGCATCAACGCTTTGCGTTGGCGCCTACTGTTTCGGATGCCAGGTAATTCTCAGCGAGCGGCTGTAACGGCCGCCAAGCACCGTCCGACACCGGGGCCTCCGGGTAGCTGCGCGGCGGTTGTCGGCACGCGACGTAATCTCCGCGAGCCACGCCGGCCATGGGCGGATCGAGATGAAACGCGCGCGGCGTCGATCGTTGCGCGCACATGGCACAGATAGCGCGCAACGCCGGCCGACATTGCGTTACAGCGAAGCTTGGCTATGACATTGATCTAGCACACAAAAATATCCGGGAACCGGGTGCATGGCAGGCCGTTCGCCCGATATCCGCTGCGAGCGAAGCGGAGGAAATCAGAGGAGAAAACAGATGGCTCATCAAGAACGCGGCTTTGCCGCGATGGACGAGCAAAAGCAGCGCAACATCGCCGCGAAGGGCGGCCACAAGGTGCCCGATGAGAAGCGCAGCTTTTCCAAGGACCGCGGACTCGCCGCGGAGGCTGGCCGTAAGGGCGGCCACGAGAGTGGCGGTAACTTTGCGAAGGACCGGGAGCGCGCCGCGAAGGCAGGGGCCGCGGGCGGCCGCCGCTGACGGATCGGGATAGATGAATAGACCCCACGACTGGAGCCCCGGTGCAAAATAGCGCCGGGGTTAGCCGGACCGAGTAACTGGCTCTGCGTATGAAGTCGCCGTGCAGACAAGGGCGGTCGATCAATTTCCACCCGCCCAACGGCGCGGCAGCGACAACAACAGGATGATCGTCACGAAGCAGACGGCCACCAGACCCCCAACGCTTCCTACCGTGGCGCCCGATCCGATCAGGCGCGTGAAGACCGCAGTGACGATGCCATACTTCAGGACCGCCAGTGCAGCGGCAATGGCGCTGCCCATCTTGCCGACCGCCTCGAGGTCCTTGTCTCTGCGCCGATAGAAGAAAAAGACCATCAGCAAGGTCCAGATGCCGAATGCCAGGCTGAGTATCGGCGTAATCAGGCTGAAAGTGCCGCGCCCCGTCAGTCCGTACAGCGCCCCCACGGATTCCACGAACGCCTGCGACATGAACGGGAAGAAGAGGACCGCTGCTGTGCCGACGATCACGGAAAATTCGATGCGCCTTGCGCTCGCCTGATAATTCGCCGCCATACCCTGGTGGCGCACGACGAGCAGGATGCTGATCGTCAGCAAGACGAGCAGGAAGAACACCTTCATCGGCAGCGTCAACGCGTGCGCCTTTGCGGTCAAAGAGCGCTGATCCGGGTGTGCGAAGCTTTCGGCCACGGCCACGCTGAGGCGCTGCTGCGCCCGGCAGCATTCGGCGTCGCTCTGCAACTGCGGCGATGGCGTGAGCCGCGTCGAGGCAAAGCAGAAGCGTTTGCGCTCCTGTTCCGCGGCGGGCTCGAGAAAGGCGTCGCGGTCACACGACCGGATAAAGTCGGCAAGCCCCCAGCGCGACTGGCTGACGGTACGCAGATCATGCAGGGCCGTCAGCATGGGCAGGCGTTCGCACGTGCCATTCTCGGCGCAGGCTTCACCCTGGTCGGACACCAATACGGCAGGCGCGATTTCCCAGATCGACCGCTTGGGGCTGGCGAGAAGGCTCGCGGCGATCCCGTACGACAATGCGCAAAGGATCAGCGCGCCAATAGCGAACCGGAGGCGTCCGAACGGCACATGGCGCCAATAGAAATCCGCCAGCGCTGCCGAGGGAACGTAGAAGGCGAACAGCGCCACGATCCCGAGCGTCGGGAAGAAAAGGAACAGGTGGCTGTCCATGGCGGCGAGGTCGAACCAGCCGCTGTCCCGAAATTCGTAGGCGAGGACCGCCGTCGTTGCCACAAACGACGCGGCCAGTGCGAGGAATACGATGAAAACAAACGCACGCGGCCAGATACCAATATCGTGAGACGCCACCACTGCCCCCGGAGCAAGTTCGAACCTGTCCGAAGCCTATAGACCATTTTTGGCGGGAGATGGTGCATCCCGCTACGGGGGGACGCGGGGATGGCTCCGGGCTCGCCATTCCGAGAGGGCGACCGCAATTGGCGGAGGCGCCATCTAGGGGTCGTCTATATCCGTTCCGCTGCAGGGCTCCGCACAACCAGGCCGATGTATCCCGCGCGGCGCGGGGGTGGCACGGAGAAATTCGCAGCCAGCGAAGCGCCGCCCGACGCGGGGATCCACTTCCGCGCCACTTCCATAGCAGAGGCACCATCCCCGGCTTTCCAGCGCACCCATTGCGCCCAGGAGCGCTCGCCGGAAAGCTGCGCCCGGGGCGGTTCTCAGTAACACCTGCCATCGCAGTCGCGCACAGCTGCGCACACCGACGCAGCGACGGCACGAACCGCACACGTCGACACGCAAAATATCCAATGTATTCAATGGCCCGGCGCGGCCCGGATCGCCATGCCGCCACAGCATTTTTGTCATGAACTGTCACAATTGTCTTTCCGATTTATTGTGACAGAGCACTCCCCTAACTCTTCAGCCAGCGAGGCTCCGCCCCGGTGTTCCGGCGGCGCGGCCGAGCGCCGTGGTCGCGTAGATGTGCGTTCGTAAGTGTGCAGTTGCGTCGATCGAAGGCCGGGTTGAGGCGTACCTTCGTGGGAGTTGCGTATATGTTCGGGGGAGTAGGTAAGGCGAGGTGGGCAACCATCCTCGTAGCGGGCGGGATGGTGCTGGGCTCCAGCATCTCGGCCCAGTCAGCGGATCTCGGCGGCGATTGCTGCGCGGATCTGGAAGAGCGGGTCGCCGAGCTCGAGGCGACTACGGCCCGCAAGGGCAATACAAAGGTCAAGCTGAGCATCTACGGCAAGGTCAACGAAGCCGTGATGTTCTGGGACGATGGCAGCGAGCAGAACGCCTATGTCGTGACCAACGACGCTTCGCGTTCACGCTTCGGATTCAAAGGCGGCGCCAAGGTCAGCGACGACCTGTCGGCCAACTTCCAGATCGAGATCGGCGTGCGCTCGGCCAATTCCAAGCGTAGCACCCAGTTCGATACGGTGGGCGAGAATGGGTTCGATCTCCGCCATGCCTGGTGGAACCTGAAGAGCAAGAAGCTCGGCAAGATCCAGGTCGGCCATACGCCAACCGCCTCGCAGGACATCACGGAGATCAATCTCGCTGGCACCAGCGACGTCGGCAAGTTCTCGGACGTCGAGGATAGCGGCGGTGGCTTCTTCCTCGTGCGTGAGGGCACCGGCGCCTCGTCCAACGGCCTGCAGTGGCGCCGTCTGATCGCTCGCACGGGCTCTCAGCCGGGTGAAGGCGATCGCCGTAAGGCCGTTCTCTACGAAACACCGGAGTTCGCCGGCTTCTCCGCCAGCGCGGCGTGGGGCGGCGACGACTTCTGGGATGTCGGCCTTCGGTTCGAGCGGGAATTTGCAGACTTCAAGGTTGAGGCAGGCATCGCCTACTCGTCGATCACCGATAGCGTCGACGATAGTGCGACGCACGGCTGTCCGGTCCGCAACGCCCCGACGGCGGATGCCAAGTGCCAGGGCCTCGGCGGCTCGATCAGCATCATGCACAAATCCGGTGTCTACGGTAACTTCGCCGCGGGCCAGATGTGGGACGACAACGCCAAAGTCGTATTCGGGCCTGGCGCCGAAGACACCTACAAATTCTGGTCGACGGAAGTCGGTATCCAGAAGAAGTGGAACGACCTCGGCAAGACGACGATCTTCGGCCAGTACTATGACTACAACGGCGGCGCGATCCGTCAGACGGTCCACGGCACTGACGCGATCAATCCCTTCAACGTCAATGCCAACATCGCCAGCAGCGAAGTTCGCAGCTGGGGGCTCGGCGTGATGCAGAAGATCGATGCCGCCGAGATGAAGCTGTACGCTCTTTATCGTCACTACGAGTTCGATGTGGAGCTGATCAGCGGCAACGTTGTCCAGGACTCCCGTCCGCTCGAGGACTTCCAGGTTCTGATGACGGGCGCGGTGATCAACTTCTGATCTCCCGAACCGCTATAGGACAAAGCACACGGAATAGAGGAGGCCGTCCTTCGGGCGGCCTCTTTTATTTTGCGGGGCTGCCACGCGCGCTGCATCGGTGCTCACTCCCTCTCCTGACGGAACGAAGCGTCAACCGGCCGGCCCCAAGTTGCTGAAGCAATGATCATTGCAGAGCCCGGCACTCCTGGCGGCGACAGCCAGCAAGCGGTTTCAGCGGTTATCCACAGCACATCCCCAACGCCCCGCCGCGCCGGTTCGGCGCCGCGTTGACCGGCGTCGGGTGCGATGTGCGTCTACGCCTCATCCGCCTACGCATCCGATGCGTGGATACCGGTGATATCGGCACCAAACCGTTGACCGTACCGCACATTCCCCCTACCCGAGGAGGCAGGGCCGTTCATCCCGAAGGGTCCTGACGGGAGCGGTTTCATGCCGGAGCGCACCACTCCACGTTGCCCCACCGCCACACTCGTGGATTCGTCACCACGATTTCGGCACTGGCTAATTGTTGCACTCCGGCGAATCACAGCAGTGTCCGGCTTGGCACGCAGCGATCCTTGAAGGGATACGCACTGCGCATTGCTAGGGCGGTTTCTAGTCTCGCGTTCCATTTGTTCCGCGTCCGCCATCAGCTGAGACGAAGACGGGAGACTAATGATGAAGAAATACAGCCTTAGCGCCCTGGTGGCAGCGGGCCTGCTAGCGGGCGGTCTCTCCGCCGGTAGCGCCTCCGCAGCCGATCTGGGGGGAAACTGCTGCGCTGATCTCGAAGAGCGCATCGCCGAACTCGAGGCGACCACCGCCCGCAAGGGCAACCGGAAGGTCTCGCTGACCGTCTCCGGTTGGGTCGGCGAGCAGGTGATGTGGTGGGACGACGGCGCGGAGCAGAACGTCTACGTGACGGGCCTCGGCTCGACGCTCGCATCGCACTTCAAGTTCACGGGGCAGGCGACCATCTCTCCGGGCTGGTCGGCCGGTTACGTGATCCAGGTCGAAGCGATGGATTCTGACTCGCTCACCATCAACCAGTTCTCGCAGCACAACCCGTCTGCTCTGGGTGCCAACGGCGCCTACGCAGTCCAGCTGCTGCAGTCCTACTGGTTCATCAAGAGCGATCACCTCGGCAAAGTCAGCGTTGGCCTCCAGTCATCGGCTTCCGACAACGCCGCGATCCTGGTCGACGGCTCTGGCTCGCTCGTTCCGGCGAACTGGGTGATGTTCGACTACAACGGCTTCGGCATCCGCAACAAGGGCGGCACCGTCTCCGGTCTCAACTGGCAGACGGCCGGTGGCTTCTGCTACGGCGGTGGTGGCGCAGGCGGCGACTGCTTCGGCGCTCCGCGTGACTCGATCCGTTACGACTCGCCCACGTTCGGCGGGTTCTCGGTCTCGGCCTCTTGGGGCGAGGATGACTTCTGGGACGTGGCGGCCCGCTACTCGGGTGAATACAACGGCTTCAAGCTTGCTGCTGCCGTCGCCTACTCGCAGTGGAGCGAAGACTTCTTCACCGGCTCTTCGGCTGTGCTCGTTGGCCCCGGCTTCGCTGAAGTTGGTGACAACCGCTGGGTCGATTACTTCCAGCTCGGCGCCTACATCGAGCACGTTCCGACCGGCCTTTGGCTGTATGGTGCCTACGGTCACATCGATCCGAATGGCGTGACCCTGCCGTCGCTTGGTATTAACGGTGCAGTTGCCGCCGGTGGTCTCGACCGTGCTGACGGTGACACCTACTACATTAAGGGCGGTCTCCGTGAGCGTTGGACCCCGCTTGGTCACACCGTTCTCTACGGCGAGTACGAGAAGTTTTCGGATGCTACGCCTGACTTCATCACCAATGCCGCTATCTCGGCCAGCACGCAGCTCTGGGGTCTCGGTGTGGTTCAGGAAATCGACGCAGCCGCCATGTCGCTGTGGGTCTCCTACCGTCACATCGACGCAGACTTCAAGGGCCCGGGTTGCGCCTCGGCAGTCAACACGGGTGCTCTTGGCCTCGACGTTGGTTGCGGCACGGACAGCTTCCAGTACGTGAAGGCTGGCGCTCTGATCAACTTCTGATCGCCACTCTTCTATCTCTCTCTCTTGAACCGCCCCGGTCACGCCCGGGGCGGTTTTTTTATGTGCTGCCCGCGCGCAAGTTATGCGCTCTGCACAGGCATGATTGCGAACACCGCCATCAAGGCTGCCGCGACTCACTCTGTGTGATAGCCACGGTTTGTGGCTGAAGGTTTCAGGGATGGGCGGATCGTGACCGGCACCCACGACATCGGCGAGACGCGTGCCTCGTTCATGTCGTCACGGAAGATCGTCGCACTCCTCGCGATGGCGCTGGCGATGGGCGTCAGCGGTTGCGCCTATAACGGCGACGGGCCCGTCGAGGTGCATTATCAGAAGTACAAAGCGCGCATGCCCGAGGGCGACCGCGTGTTCGTGTGCAGTTCCTATGGCTGCCGCACGCAGACGCCATTCCGCTTTTCGCCCACCGATATCGACGACGTGCGCAAGATCATGGCGAAGGGCAGCGGTTCGCCCGCGGCCGAGCGTGAAGCGACGAAGAAGGCGCTGGCGCTGATGGGCAGCCGCGCGGACAAGGCCGTGGGCACCGATGGCGATCGTCCAGGCGACGACATGATGGGGAACGGCGATCCGGGGCAGATGGATTGCGTCGACGTCGCGACGAACCTCACGAGCTACATGATGATCATGGAGCGCCACAAACTGTTCCAGCATCACGTGGTCGGATCGATGTACGTGAAGGAAGATATCCGGCGCGGCTGGGACGGCTGGACGCACTATGCCGGCACCCTCGTCGAGAACACCAGCAAGCAGAAATTTGCGGTCGACGGCTGGCTGCTAGCGAGCGGCAAGCCGCCGGAGATCGTCGAGGTGGAACGCTGGTACATCGACGACAACGACCTGCTGTTTGGCACCGGTAACTCGGTTGCCGCACTCAAGCCTGCGGCGCAAAAGGCCGTCATCGACGGCAGCCAGCCGCTCCCCAAGGTCGAGAAAGCGGCGCAAAAAGCTCAAGTGCAAAGAACGGCAGGCAAGTAGCGGCGGCGGGCAAGTGCACCGCCATAGGTGCACAGCCGGCAAGTGTTCCGGGGCCGACCCTCAGGCGAGCTATCTCCTTCTCGGGGCGTCCCGCTGGGCGAAACGAGCCGGGCCTTTGCGGTGTCGCGGCGAGATCCCTATGCTAGCTGGAGCCCCGGCCAGCCGAGCATGGACGACGATGTTCCTCACGTTTTTTCACGCCCTGAAGCGCGCCGGTCTCCCCGTGACGCTGCGCGAGTATCTTGCACTGCTCGAAAGTCTCGAAGCCGGCGTGATCGATCGCAAGGTCGAAGACTTTTACTATCTGTCGCGTGCGTGCCTGGTGAAGGACGAGCGCAACCTCGACCGTTTCGACCGCGTGTTCGGCTCCGTCTTCAAGGGCCTCACCGAGATTCCCGAGACCATCGAAGCGGAAATTCCCGACGAATGGCTGCGTCTCGTTTCCGAGCTGCATCTGTCCGAAGAGGACAAGAAGCGCATCGAGGAACTCGGCGGCTGGGAGAAGATCATGGAGACGCTGAAGAAGCGTCTCGAAGAACAGAAGGAACGCCACGCCGGCGGCAACAAATGGATCGGCACCGGCGGCACCTCGCCCTTCGGCGCCTATGGCTACAATCCCGCAGGCGTACGTATCGGCCAGAAAGAAAGCCGTCACCGGCGCGCGATCAAGGTGTGGGACAAACGCGAGTTCAGGGATCTCGACGCCACGGTCGAGATCGGCACGCGCAACATCAAGGTGGCGCTGCGCAGGCTCCGCGCCTTCGCCCGAACCGGGGCGGCCGAGGAACTCGATCTCGCCGGCACGATCCGCGGCACCGCGGAAAAGGGCTACCTCGACATCCGTATGCTGCCCGAGCGGCACAACACGGTGAAGGTGCTGATGTTCTTCGACGTCGGCGGCTCGATGGACTGGCACATCAAGGGCATCGAGGAGCTGTTCTCCGCCGCCCGCGCCGAGTTCAAGCACCTCGAATACTACTACTTCCACAACTGCCTTTATGAGGAAGTCTGGAAAAGCAACGCGCGCCGCCACGCCGAGCGCATCCCGACCCTCGACGTGCTCAACACCTACCCTGCCGATTACAAGGTGATCTTCGTCGGCGACGCCGCCATGAGCCCCTACGAGCTGACGCACATCGGCGGGGCGGTGGAGCACATGAATCCCGAACCCGGCGCCCTCTGGCTGAAGCGCGTGCTCGAAACGTGGAAGCACTGCGTCTGGCTCAACCCCACGCCGGAGCGGCATTGGGGCTATACCCAATCAATTGCCATGATCCGGAACATAATGGAGGGACGCATGTACCCTTTGACGCTCGAAGGGCTGGACCAGGCGATGGTGGAGCTCATGCGCTGAGGCGCGGTCGGCGCACGGGACGCAGATGGCCTATCGGGGGATCCGGCAGGACGCGTGGAGTTGCCTAGACCGCTCGGGATGACACTCGCGGATGCAATTGACGGCGCCACAATTGCCATTAAGGTCCGCGCAAAAGCTCTGGCCGTGGAATCGGCCGAAGAACGGGGACGGGGGCACGCCATGAAAGCCGCAAGCTCGATGCTCGCGCTCATCGCCGCGGCGGCCCTTGCAGGCTGCTCGGGCGGATCTGGGCTCACGACCGGCACCCTGCTCGGCGGCGGCGAGGATAAGCCAGCTCCAGGCCCTACCAACGATGCGCCGGCCCGTGCTTTCCAGGTCGGAACGGTCTCGGCCCGCGCCGTAAAATGCGGGTTCCACTTCGATCCCGCCAAGCTCAAGACCAACTACCTCGCCTACGAGCGCACGCAGCCGGGCCAGGACATCGCCAAGATCGAGAAGATCTATGACGTCTCCTTCAACGGTGTCGCCAAGGCAGTCGCGGCTGAAGGCGAGTATTGCACCGATGCGAAGACGAAGATGATCAAGGCTGATCTGAGCCGCCATCTCGTGGGCGATTACACGCCGAGCACACCCGTCAAGAAACCCGAGGATGAAGGCCTGTTCTCTGGATGGGGCAGCGGCGGCAGCGGCGAAGGCATGAAGATCAAGCATCCGATGGATAACAGCGGCGACTGATTCCGCGCGCGGCTCCCCATGCCTTAACCAAAGCCGCGCTCCACCGATCGCCGTTCGATCTCGCGCGCCTGTGCGCCCTTTCGCCGAGTACGCCGAAGTGCAGCAGCTCCTCTGGCTCGAAACCCTGCTCAAGCTCGTACCGGGTGCCGTTCTCCTGGTCTTTCCATTAACCACGCTGCGCGTTCTCGGCCTCCCCCGTCCTGACACCGGCTTCTGGCCGCGCCTGTGCGGAGCGCTGCTCGTCGGGACTGCCGGAGCGCTGTTCCTTGAAGGCACTGCACGCGGCCACGGCATCGGAATGGCGGGCATTATCGTGGTTAATCTCACCGGCGCCGCGACGCTCGCGTCGCTGCTCGTGCTCGATGCCGGTCCGGCATCGGGGCGCGGAAAGCTCGCCGTTTGGCTGATCGTCTGTGCGCTGATCCTTCTCAGCGTTACCGAAATCGCAACTCTCTGACGTCTCTAACTCGTCTCCGGTGGCACGGCGCTTGCTGGGTTCAAGAGCGCCCCGCAGCTCGGAACAGGCAATGAGATCAACTTCGGCCGCTCTCCGGCCACCGCACGAACAGCGCGAGCCGCTACAGCCCTCCCCCGATCGCCCGCATGCTGCGGATGCGCCGTGCACCTATGAAATCGTGACGACCCGCGCCGGATTCGATGCGCTTCGCGATGAATGGGACGCGCTTTTCGAGCGTGCGGGGAAAGGCGCCCAACTCTTCCAGACGTTCAGCTGGCTTTGGCACTGGTGCAACAGCTACCTGCCGCCGGACGGTGCGGCGGGCCCGGGTCTCGCTATCCTCACCGGCCGCCGCGACGGCAGGCTCGTCACCATTTGGCCGACCGTCATCGAGCGCCACGGGGGCCTCGATCAACTGGCCTGGATGGGTGCGCCGGTCAGCCAGTACGGCGATATCCTGATCGACGACGTGCCGGACGCCCCAGCAGTTCTGCGGGATGGCTGGAATCACCTCGTGGAGACGTTGCGTCCGGACATCGTCTGGCTGACGCGCGTGCGTGCGGACGCCGCTATTGCTTCCATGCTTGCCGATATCGGCGCGCGGGCGACGCAGCGTCTCGAGGCGCCATATCTCGACCTCACCAGCGCCCCCGATTTCGACAGCTACATGCTGCGCCACTCGAGCCGCGCCCGCAAAAAGCACCGTGCCGCTGCACGCAAGCTCGCCGCCCACGGCGCGGTCGAATTCGTATGCGACCGGCAGACGGAGCGCGCGCAAAGCCTTGCCAGCACGGCCGTCGAACGGAAGAACAACCAACTCCTCGAGAAGGGAATTGTCTCACCGGCCCTGACCGATCCACGCACGCAGCGTTTCTTCGCCGACGCTGCGGGACCGAGCGCGTGCCCATCGGGCATCGTCGTTTATGCGCTGGAGGTCAACGGCGAGCGGGCGGCGATCGACGTGCTCGTCACCGCCAAGCAGCACATCGCAACCCACGTCTTCGCCTACGATCCGAAGTACGCGAAAGACCGCGTCGGCGCGCACCTTCTGGAGCTCACGATCGAGCGCACATTCAGTGAGGGCTACACCACCCTCGACATGCTCGCGCCCGCCGACGACTACAAGCTGCGTTGGGCCGACGGCACCGTGGAGGTGACCGACTGGGCGGTACCGGTTTCGCGCCTGGGATCGGCGTATATGCGCGGCTACCTCGAAACGCTGCGTCCGATACTCAAGACGGTGCGCGACTGGATGCCCCCCGCCATGGCGAAGGTGCTGGCAGCCGCCTATGCGCGGCTGCGCGCTTAGCTGACGCCGAGCTTCTTCTGCAGGTTCGACGACGACGTGGTGTACTGGAACATCAGCTTCTTGCCGGGATAGACGTATTTGTGCGCCTGCTGGGCCATCAGCGCCACCTCATGGAAGCCGGAGAGAATGAGCTTCAGCTTGCCGGGATAGGTGTTGATGTCTCCGACGGCGAAGATGCCCTGCTCGCTCGTCTCGAACTTCTCCGTATCGACGGGGATGAGGTTCTCGGTCAGCGCAAGGCCCCAATCGGCGACGGGGCCCAGCTTCATCGTGAGACCGAAGAACGGAAGCATCGCATCCACGTCGATCCGCTCCTCCCCGTCCTTGGTTTTCACCGTCGCGCCCTCGAGCTGATTGCCCGCGCCGTGCAGGGCCGTAACCTGGCCGATCATGAGGCGCACGTCGCCCGTTTCGACGAGCTGGCGCATCTTCTCGACCGAGTGCGGCGCCGCACGGAACTCATCGCGCCGGTGCAGAAGGGTGATGCTCTTTGCGACGGACTGCAGGGCGAGCGTCCAGTCGAGCGCGGAATCGCCACCGCCGACGATCAACACGCGCTTGTCGCGCAGCGCTTCCATGCGGCGCACCGAGTAGAGCACCGACGTGCCCTCGAAGGCTTCGATGCCGGCGAGTGGCGGGCGCTTGGGCGTGAACGAGCCGCCACCGGCTGCGATCACCACCACCTTCGTGTTGAACTCGGTGCCGGCGTCAGTCTTGAGATTGAAGCGGCCGTCCGGCAGCCGCTGAAGGGCATCGACGCGCTCACCGAGATGGAACTCGGCGCCGAACGGCTTGATCTGCTCCATCAACCGGTCGGTCAGCTCCTGGCCGGTGACGGTCGGCAGGGCGGGAATGTCGTAGATCGGCTTTTCCGGGTAGAGCTCGGCGCACTGGCCGCCGGGCTTGTCCAGAATGTCGATGACGTGGGCCTTGATGTCGACGAGGCCCAGCTCGAAAACGGCAAACAGGCCGACGGGTCCGGCGCCGATGATGACGGCATCGGTTTCGATGGGAGCCGCCGCGGCGGCCGCACTGGCATCCGTGCTCATCGGTGACCTTTCCGGGTGTTCAGAACTGTTTTGCCGGCACGCGCACGACGAGCCCGTCGAGCTCCGGCGTCAACTTGATCTGGCATGACAGACGGCTCGTCTCGCGCACGTCGAAGGCGAAATCGAGCATGTCCTCCTCCATTTGCGCCGGCGTGCCGGTTTTCTCGCGCCAGGCGTCATCGACATAGACGTGGCATGTCGCGCAGGCGCATGCACCCCCGCATTCCGCTTCGATGCCCGGTACGTCATTCAGCTTGGCCGCTTCCATGAGCGTGATGCCCGGTTCGGCCTCGACAACCTGCTCGCTGTCGTCAGGCTGAATAAAAGTGATCTTAAGCATCGCGCTGGCACGGACTTTCAATGGGGAAACTGGCGATATCGGCGGCCGGGCGGGAAGAGGCTGGCAACGCCGGTGACCCGCACCAATAGTCGGCGCCGCCTGCAAATTCAAGCGTTGCCGAGGATCGCAAAGCCGCGGCAGGCTCGTGAAATAGGGGTATGCTGACGGCGATCAGGCCGCGTGGCGCAGTGCGGCGATATAGTCTTGCGCCTCACCCGCGGCCGCCTCGATGCGTCCGACGGCAAGCGCCCGCTCGGTATTGTCTGCAAACGGCTGCACCTTTTCGGCCGCCTCCGCGACGTCGGCCAACGACCATGCCCCGACCGCCCGCGCCGAGCCCTTCAGAGTGTGCGCGGCGATGCTCCATTCCTTGACGGAGGGCGCCGACTTGAGCGCGGCTATCGTGACGGGAAGCTGGTCGGCAAAGAGGCTGAGAATTTCCTTCTCGAGGGCGATGTCGCCCATGGTGAAGCGGCGAAGATGGCCAAGGTCCACCGGAACGGGCCTCGCGGAGCCATTCTCCGCGCCCGGCGGCATACCGGAACGCACGTCGATAGAGCCGCCCGCTGACATCCGCCGAAGCCTCCAAACGTGGCTGCTGCCGGGAGAATTCCTATGCACGCCACATAACCGATGAATGAGTCTCACACACAGATAATAAACCCCTGTAAATTGCGCGCCTTCAACTAGAGCATTAACTTCTGGGACGACTCAACGCGCTGGCCGCGACTCGGGCAAATGGTGAGGGAACCTTTCTTTCGCCCTAAACTGCGGCCAAGCGTTGGGAGACGGGTGGGATTAAATTCCGGTTGCGTGCATTGCACTTGGCTCTTGCGGGAGGCCACGCGCCACGCACAGATTCGCCGGAATTCCATGCCGTCCGATGCGTGCTCTCGAACGACCCGGGGTAGGAGGAGCGCGTCAAGCATGGACGGGCTGATGGCGCAGGAAAACAACACTCTGGACGAGCCCGAGGGCGACCTTCGCTCCGAGCCCGCCCTGCCGTTGCCGGGCAAGGACGGAAAATCCGCACCCAACGCGGCCGCCGAACGGGCCGATCCACCTTTTGCGCCGCCGCCCGCATTGCAGCTTCTGCCACCGCCCATTCCCGCATCGCAATCACAGACACCGCAGGCGGGCTTCATTCCACCGACACCACCGCCTCCGCCACCGGCGGGTTTCATTCCCGCGGCGGAACCGCCTCCGCCCCCGCCGGGCGCTACGCCGCCGCCTTCGGGCTTCATTCCGCCAACGCCCCCACCCATCGAGCCACCGCCCATTTCAACCTCAGCCCTCGAAACACCGGCCGATGTGGCCGATGAGCAGCCCGCACTCGACGATTCCACGGCGCAAGCTGAGCCGGAGGCCGCGGAGGCCCCGCGCCGGCGTACGGCACGCCGCCGCGCTGCCGGGCCATCGCGCAACCGCATCGCGGCCAACGACGACGGGCCGAGCATCGGCGGGCTCATTTTTGCTCTGCAGCAGAAACCGTCGAACGCGCCCTTCAAGTTCGCGGCTGTCACCAGCCTCGTTTGGGCTGTCCTCGGCATTGGCTTTGCCGCCATGTCGATCGGCAGCGATCCGTCGGCGACGAGCTGGGTTGCGCTGCTGACACGGCCGGCAACGTTCCTCACCGTCGCCGCGATCATCGTACCCATCGGCTTCCTCTGGCTGATGGCGCTGCTCGCATGGCGCACCGAAGAGCTGCGGCTCCGTTCCTCGACCATGACCGAGGTCGCCATTCGCCTCGCCGAGCCCGACCGGCTCGCGGAGCAGAACGCCGCCTCGCTGGGCCAGGCGGTACGGCGGCAGGTCGGCTTCATGAACGATGCGGTCTCCCGCGCCCTCGGCAGGGCCGGCGAGCTGGAGGCCATGGTTCACAACGAGGTGGCGGTGCTCGAGCGCTCCTATGAGGAGAACGAGCGCAAGATCCGGGGGCTCATCTCAGAGCTGTCCGGCGAGCGCCACGCGCTCGTCAACACGTCGGACCGCGTTACCGAAAGCCTCATCCGCCTCGGCAGCGAAATCCCAACGCTGATCGAGAAGCTGTCGGATCAGCAGGTCAAGCTCGCCAAGGTCATCGAAGGCGCGGGTGAAAATCTCACCATGCTCGAGACCTCGCTGGCATCGAGCGTCGGCAACCTGGAAAGCTCCGTCGGCGGGCGCACCGAACAGCTCCAGACCGTCCTCGAGGGCTATACGACTGCCCTCGCCGGTGCCCTCGAAACCCGCGCGGGACAGTTACAGGAAACGTTCGACAGTCAGCTCCAGCTGCTCACGAGCGCACTCGGCAATCGCACCGAACAGATCCAGTCGACGTTCGACAATCAGCTGCTGTTGCTCGACAACTCCCTCGGCACCCGCGCCGAGCAGCTCCAGACGACGCTCGAGACGCAGATCCAGCATCTCGACACCCGCAGCGAGCAGATCCAGACGACGCTCGACAGCCAGATCGAGCAGCTCGACTCTTCGCTCGGCAGCCGTACCGAAAACCTGCAGACGGTGTTCGAGGAGTACGCCCGCGCGCTCGACGCCGCCCTCGCCAACCGCGCCCAGGCGCTCGACTATCAGCTGGTGGAACGCACGCGCTCGCTGGACGAAGCTTTCGGCGAGCGGCTGCGCATGTTCGATGAATCGATCATGCGCTCCACGCAGGCGATCGACAGCGCCGTCGTCGACAAGACCGAAGCGCTCACGAGCGCGCTCGACCAGCACGCCATCAGCTTCCGCGAGACCATCGGCAAGCAGGCCGCCGACCTCGACGAGGCGCTTATGCACGGCATCAACTCGGTGCGCCGCGCATCCGAAAACATCTCCCGCCAGTCCATCAAGGCGATGGAAGGTCTCGCCAACCAGTCCGACCTCTTGAAGAGCATCTCGGAGAACCTGCTGAACCAGATCAGCGGCATCACCGGGCGCTTCGAGAACCAGGGCCAGCAGATCATGAAGGCGGCCAATGCCCTCGAGACGGTCAACTTCAAGATCGACAAGACGCTGCAGACCCGCCACACGGAGCTGACGGACACGCTCAACCGGCTCGCCGGCAAAGCGGACGAATTCTCCAGCTTCGTCGGCGACTACTCCACCACTATCGCCGGCTCGCTCACCGAAGCGGACATGCGCGCTCGCGCGGAGCTGGAGCGGATGCGCGCCGCCACCGCCGCCGAAAGCGAGCGCACGCTGGAAGATCTGCGCAACCGGCTCACGAACGTATCCTCGACGGTCACGAGCGAGCTGGGCAATCTCACCGACCGCTTCACCACCACCTCCGAGGAGGTGCGCCAGCAGGCCCAGCGCACCGCTTCCGAGATCGCCGCCGAGCAGGCGCGTCTGCGCAGCGAGATGGAGCGTCTGCCGGTCGCCGCGCACGAAAGCTCCGAAGGCATGCGCCGCGCGCTCCAGGAGCAGATCAAAGCCCTCGACCAGCTTTCGCAGCTTGCCGCCCGCTCAGCCGTGCAGCGCGACGTGACACCGCCGCCCCATGGGGAGGCATTGGCATCGCCGAGCACACCACCGCCTCCGCAGCAGCCCCCGCGCGCGGCACCGCCTTCTCCGCTGCCGCGCTCGCTCACGTCGCTGTCCTCCACCATCGCCCAGGAGCTGGGAAACCGGCAGCGTCAACGCTCGGCGCCGCCGCAGGACAGCCGCGAAAACTGGTCGCTGGGTGATCTGCTCGCGCGCGCCTCGCGCGATGAGGAAGGCCACGGAAGCCACGGCCGCACCGCACACAACGGTTTCAATCTCGACATCGAAGCCATCGCTCGCGCCCTCGATCCGGCGACCGCCGCCGCCATCTGGTCGCGCCTGCGCTCCGGCCAGCGCGGGGTGATGGTGCGCAGCATCTATGGCAACGAAGGCCGCGCCCTGTTCGACGATGTCGCCCATCGCTGCCGCAACGACGGCGAGCTGTCGCGCACGGTGAGCCGCTACCTCACGGACTTCGAGCGCATCATCGGCGAAACCGACCAGCGCGATCCGAGCGGGCGCGCCTCGCAGAGCCAGCTCGTCTCCGATACCGGCCGCGTTTATCTGTTCCTCGCCCATGCGTCGGGCCGCCTAGGCTGACAACAATGGCCTCCGGCAGCGAAGCCCATCTCGTCGAGGCCAGCGCCGAGGCTTGGCCCCTCGCCCGCCCTTTCGTCATCGCGCGGGGCGCCAAGAGCGAAGCGCACGTCGTCGTCGCGCATGTCGCTGCGGGCGAGCATTCGGGGCGTGGCGAGGCGGTGCCCTATGCGCGATATGGCGAGACGGTGGAAGACGCCCTCCATGCGCTGCGCGCCCTCTCCGGCCCCTTGTCGCGCGCGAGTATCGCGGCCGCTCTGCCTCCGGGCGCTGCCCGTAACGCGATCGACTGCGCCCTCTGGGATCTCGAAGCCAAGCGCACCGGTAAACGCGCCTGGCAGATCGCCGGCGTTCCGGCGCCACAGCCGGCCCTCACCTGCTATACGCTGAGCCTCGGCACGCCCGAGGAGATGGCGGATCAGGCCGCGTCGGTCCCGCACCTGAAGCTTCTGAAGCTGAAGCTCGGCGGCGACGGCGATGATGCTCGCATGCACGCCGTGCGCGCCGCACGGCCGGACGCCCGGCTGGTCGCCGACGCGAACGAGGCCTGGCGCCCCGAGCAGCTTGCCCGGTTTCTCGCCGCGGCCGCTGCATCCGGCATGGAGTTGATCGAGCAGCCGCTTGCCGCGGGCTCCGACGCTGCCCTCGCCGATATTGCGCACCCGGTTCCCGTCTGCGCCGACGAGAGCGCGCACACCGCCGCCGATCTGCCTCAGCTCGCCGGACGCTACGACGCCGTGAACATCAAGCTCGACAAAACGGGCGGTCTCACCGAAGCGCTCGCGATGGCCGCGGCGGCGAAGGCTTCTGGCTTCAAGATCATGGTCGGCTCGATGGTGGCGACGTCCCTCGCCGCTGCGCCCGCCCTGCTGCTGGCAAGCTATGCCGACTGGGTGGATCTCGATGGCCCGCTGCTGCTCGCCCGCGACCGCGTCCCGCCCCTCGCCATCGCCGACGGCATCATCAGCCCGCCCGCACCGGAGCTTTGGGGCTAGCTGGCATCGCCGCAAACTCGTCGTCTTCCCACAACGGCTGGCCGCTCCACCCGCGCATGAGGAATAGTCCCGCGGTGCAGCCTATTCCCGACACCGCCGCCGGCACAAAAAACACCTCGCCGCCGATGCGCGCGTAAAGTGCCCCGGAGATCAATCCGACTATCCCCAGCGCCAGCCCCGCTGCGATGGTCGAATAGAACGATTGCGCGGTTCCCATGCCCCGGTGGGGCACCGCGCGCGAGATGAACAGGATCGCGCCGAGGTGCGCCGCGCCATAGGTAAGCGCGTGCAGCGCCTGCAGTGGCACAAGGAGCGCCAGCGGCGGGTCGAACGCCATCGCGCCCCAGCGCACCACCGACGCCGCCGCACCGGCGAAGATGAGCTGCACGGGACCGAAGCGACGCACGATCGACCGCGAGAACGCGAACAGCAGGACCTCCGACGAAACGCCTATGGCCCAAAGCGTGCCCACCCAGGCGGCGGACAGGCCCTCCGCACGCCAGTGCAACGCACCGAAGGTGTAGAACGTCGCGTGTGCGCCGTGCGTGCAGCCAATGGCAATGAGGAACAGCACGAACAGGCGCGAGCGCAGCAGACGCATGGGCGAGCTCGAACGCCAATCCGGCCGCGCGAGTGCCGGAGCGGGAGGCACAACACGCTGCGCTCCAGGTATTGCAGCTCCCCCGCTGGCCACGCCCGGCACCGCCTTCGGCAGCCCGTGCGCCGCCGCGATGGTCGCGGAGCTGGACAGCATGATCATCCACAGCGCGAAGCCGCCGCCCCAGGCCTCGATGGCGAGGCCGCCGAGGAAATTCGCGACGATGAAGGTGACGGAGCCCCACAGCCGCATGCGGCCATAGTCGAGCCCCTCGACCCGTACGGCGCGTACGGCCACCGTCTCCACCAGGGGCAGCATGGTGCTGTTGCAGAGCAGGAACGCGACACCGAGGAGAAGTATCGGCCCATAGCCGACCGCGAATCCCAACGCCGCGACCATCGTGAGTGCCGCCCAGGCCAGCGAGACAATCACGAGGCGATAGTTGCCGAGCCGGTCGGCCAGCAGCCCGACTCCGGGCGTCACCAGCAGGCGCACGAACAGCGGCGCGGCGGTGACGGTCGAGATCTGGAGGGGATCGAGCCCGCGGGCATCGAGCCAGACCGGGAAATAGGGAACGACCACGCCGTAGGCGAGGAAGATGGCGCCGAAGAACAGCGATATCCTGAGGCCCAGCGCGTCCGCCGCGGCACTGCGTACTGCCTCCCGGTCCATCGCCGGCCCTTCGCCCATGGCCTCTCCGTTCCGGCGCGCACCGGCGCTCCACACGGCTTCACTAATGGATACGGATGGGTCGCAGAGCGAGGGGTTGGCAAGCGCGCAAAAAGAAACCGGTCCGGAAGGTCCGGACCGGTTCTTCAGCCAAGTCGGGTCGGCGCCCCTAATCGCCTACCCGACGCTCCCCCCGGAGCTCGAAATCGGTGCCGCAGCACCGCGTTGGCCAAATTTGTTACAGAACCCCGGACGGGCTGCAAGGGGTCCGAACGCTATTCACCCCCCAACGGTGCATCGTTGCCACAGGCATTGCTTAAGGCGCCTACGGATAATCAGTGCCCATGGCCCTTCCGCAGGCCGTGCAGATGATCCAACGGCCCGGCGCCGTTACCAATTTTCTGTTTCACGCCGGCGAGAAGCGCTGCATGCACGAAGCGCTTTGCTTCCCGGACGGCCGCCTCGAGGGAATCACCGAGGGCCAGCCGCGCGGCGATCGCAGCCGACAGCGTGCATCCGGTGCCGTGTGTGTTCGGCGTGCCGATGCGTGCCATCGCAAGGCGCAACGGAGCGCGATCCCGCTGCACGAGGACGTCGACGGCATCGGCGCCTTCCCCGTGTCCGCCCTTCAGCAATACGGCCGCCGGGCCTAGAGCGAGCAGCGCGCGGGCCTGCGTTTCCATCTCCGCTTCACCGTCAGCTAACGGGCAAGCGAGCAGATGCGCAGCTTCGGGCAGGTTCGGCGTGATGAGGTCCGCCAGCGGCAGCAGCTCGGTTCGCACCGCCTCGACGGCGTCGGATCGCAGGAGCACGTCACCGCTCGTTGCCACCATCACCGGATCGACCACGAGCGGATGGAGGTTGTGACGGCGCACGCCATCGGCAACGGCACGGACGACGTCGGCATCGTTCAGCATGCCGGTTTTCACGGCGCGCACTTTCAGGTCGGTCGCCACTGCATCGATCTGCCGGGTGACGAACGGCGCCGGTACGGCATGGATAGCGCTGACGCCGCGCGTATTCTGCGCGGTGAGCGCCGTGATGACACTCGCGCCGTAAACACCGAACACGGTGAACGTCTTGAGGTCCGCCTGGATGCCCGCCCCGCCGGAGCTGTCCGATCCGGCGATGGTCAGCGCGATGGGCGTCTCGCCGGTAGCAGCCATGCTCACACCTCGATCAAGGCTGGCGCGCGCCCCGTTGCAGAATCTCCTGTCCGAGATCCTTCGGCGTCACCATCTCCTCGATGCGCGCGAAGCCGGGGAACGTCTCGATCAGCCACTGGCCAAGGCTGTTGATGGAGCCGCCGAACATGAACACGCCGCACACCAGCATGACGACCCCCACCGACGCGTAGAACCGGTGCGAAAGCGGCCGTAGCGCATCGAGCGCGTTTTCGATCAGACGCGTGCCGCCCAGAAGTATGAGGACGCCGAGAAGCTGGAGAACGAGCCCTGTCCTGCGTGCCCAAACCGTATCGAGGGCCGGCATATAGGCCACCAGTGAGCTGCGCAGCGGCCCGCTGAGAAACAGTAGGCCGGTGATGAGCAGGATGACGCCCATCAGCGTCTCGACCTTGCCGAGATGGCGGCGGAAACGCTGCATGAAACCGAGGAACGGGCGCACCGCAACGGCGGCGAGAACGAATGGAATGCCGAGGCCGAGCGAGTAGACGAACAGCAATTTGACGCCTGTCGTCAGACTGCCCTCGTTCGCCGCCAACGTCAGCACCGTTGCCAGCACCGGGCCGATGCACGGCGTCCAGCCGAAGGCGAAGGCGAGCCCGATGATGTACGCGCCGAGATAGCTGACGCCGTGGCTCTGGGTGCCGTGATAGCGCGCTTCCTTGTAGAGGAGCCCGATGCGGAGAACGCCGAGGAAGTGCAGCCCGAACAAAGCGATCACGAGACCGGCGACCACCTCGAGCTCGCTCTTGTAGGTCTGGATGAGCTGGCCGAACAGCGATGCCCCCGCGCCGAGCCCCACGAACACCGTGGTGAATCCGAGCACGAACAGCAGCGAGGCGACGACGACGCGGCTCCATACGTGCTTCGGCACGCCGTCTTCGGAGGTGAACTCGTCGATGGTGGTGCCGCCGAGGTAGCCGAGATAGGGCGGCACCAGGGGCAATACGCACGGCGATAGGAAGCTCACCAGTCCGGCAAGCCCTACTCCGATATAGATCTGCAGGTCAGAAAACATCGCTACGAGCTACTTTCCAGCTCGACCGCTCCCTTACCGAGGGAGTGGTCAAGGACCAAGGGTACGCACTAAGCTTGCGCGCGAACCAGCGCCGCAACACCTGGAAGTTCGCGGCCCTCGAGCCATTCGAGGAAAGCACCGCCCGCCGTCGAGACATAGCTGAAGTCCTGGGATACGCCCGCGGCATTGAGCGCCGCCACGGTATCTCCGCCGCCCGCCACTGTCACGAGACTGCCTTCCTTCGTCAGCTTCGCCGCGGCGCGCGCCAGCATGAACGTTCCCTCGCCGAACGGCGCGATCTCGAAAGCTCCCATGGGGCCGTTCCAAAGCAGCGTGCGGCATTCCGCCAGCACGGCAGCCATGTGCGCCACCGATCCGGGGCCCACGTCGAGGATCAGCGCGTCGCTCGGCACCGCGAGAACCGGCACAGTGGCGTGCGCCACACCGCTCTTGAACTCGCGCGCGATGATGACGTCTTCCGGCAGCACCACGGCACAATTGCGGGCCTTCGCCTCCGCCATGATCTCACGCGCCGTATCGACGAAATCCGGCTCGGCCAGCGACTTGCCGATGTCCACCCCATGGGACATGAGGAAGGTGTTCGCCATGCCGCCGCCGATGATCAGCTTGTCGACCTTGCCGAGGAGGTGCTTCAGGATCGGGATTTTGCTCGATACCTTCGCACCGCCGACGAGCGCGGCGACGGGACGCTGCGGGTTGCCCAGGACAGACTGCAGCGCGTTGATCTCTTCCAGCATCAGCGGACCGGCGTAGGCCGGCAGCATACGGGCGAGCCCTTCCGTCGACGCGTGGGCACGGTGCGCGGCGGAGAACGCATCGTTCACATAAAGATCGCCGCAGCGCGCGAGCGCTGCCGTGAAGCCTTCGTCGTTCTTTTCTTCCCCGGCGTGGAACCGCAGGTTCTCCAGCACCGCGATCTCGCCCGGCGCCAGGCGCGCAACGGCGCTCTCGGCTTCCTCACCGATCGAGCCCGGCACGAACGTGACCGGCTGACCAAGCAGCTCGCCGAGCTTGGCGGCCACGGGCGCAAGGCTCATCTGCGGATTGTGCGTCCCCTTGGGGCGGCCGAAGTGCGAGATGACGACGACGCGGGCGCCGCGGGCGCTGAGATCCTTCAGACCGGCAAGGATGCGCTCCAGCCGCGTCGCATCCGAAACCTTCCTGTCTGCCACCGGCACGTTGAGGTCGGCGCGCACGAGGACGCGCTTTCCCGCAACATCGACATCTGCGATCGACTTGAGAGTGCTCGTATCCATGGCGCGCTCACTTTCCGACGAGTGCACGTGCCGCATCGGCTACGGCGTCGGCCGTGATGCCGAAGTGCTTGTAGAGCTGCGCGGCCGGCGCCGAGGCGCCGAAGCCCGACATGCCGACGAAGCGCCCGTTGTCACCGATCCATTCATACCAGCACTGGGCGACACCCGCCTCGACCGCAACCCGCGGAGCGGACCCGAGAACCTTGGCGCGATAATCGGCATCCTGTTCGCGGAACAGCTCCATCGACGGCATCGACACGACCGCAGCACGCACGCCCTCCTTCGCCAGCGCGTCGGCTGCCTCGACCGCCAGCGCCAGCTCCGACCCGGTGCCAATCAGCGTTACGTCGCGCGCCCCATCGGGCTCGCGCAGCACATAGGCGCCGCGGGCCGATAGGTTCTCAGCGGAAGGCGAGGTGCGCAGGTTCTCGACCGCCTGACGCGACAGCGCCAGAACCGACGGCCGGCCGGCGTTCTGCAGCGCGATCTCCCAGCACTCCGCCGTCTCCTGTCCCTCGGCTGGACGCATGACGAGGAGATGCGGAATGGCGCGCAGCGCCGCGAGGTGCTCCACCGGCTGATGGGTCGGCCCGTCCTCACCGAGACCAATGGAATCGTGTGTCATCACGTAGATCACACGCTGGCGCATCAGCGCCGAGAGGCGGATCGAGGGGCGGCAATAGTCGGTGAAGACGAGGAACGTGCCGCCGTAGGGGATGAAGCCGCCTGCCAGCGCGATGCCGTTCATCGCCGCCGCCATGCCGTGCTCGCGCACGCCGTAGTGGATGTAATTGCCGCCGAAGCTTCCGCGCGCCACGGGCGTATGGTGCTTCGTGCGCGTGCCGTTGGAAGGCGAAAGATCCGCCGAGCCGCCGATCAGCTCGGGCAGCGCGGGCGTGACCTGCTCCAGCACCAGCTGCGACCACACGCGGGTGGCGCGCTTGCTCACATCCGCCGCGAAAGCCTGCTTCGCCGCTGCAATCGCCTTCGACACATCCGCCATGCGGCTTGCACCGGCCGGCGTTTCGAGGGCCGCGGCGGCCGCCGGACCGGCCTTCGCAAGACGGTCCTTCCAGGCGGCACGGTCTTTTGCACCGCGCTGGCCGACAGCGCGCCATGCCATCAGCACCGCCTCCGGGATCTCGAACGGCGCATGCGGCCAGCCGAGCTTCTCGCGCGTGCCTTTGATCTCCTCCTCGCCCAGCGGCTCGCCGTGCGTCGAAGATTTTCCCGCCTTCGTCGGCGCGCCGTAGCCGATCGTCGTCTTGCAGGCGATCAGCCAGGGTTTGGAGCTGTCGGCGCGTGCCTTCGCCAGCGCGGCCGATATCGCCTTGGGATCGTGGCCATCGATGGCGAGCGTGTTCCAGCCCGAGGCCTTGAAGCGGGCAACCTGATCGTCATCCACCGACAGGCTCGTCGGCCCGTCGATGGAGATGCCGTTATCGTCGAACAGCACGATGAGCTTGCCGAGGCCGAGGTGCCCCGCGAGCGAAATCGCCTCGTGGCTGATGCCTTCCATGAGGCAGCCGTCGCCGGCGATGACATAAGTATAATGGTCGACGATGCCGTCGCCGAGGCGCGCATTCAGCATCCGCTCCGAGAGAGCCATACCGACGGCATTGGCAATGCCCTGCCCGAGCGGACCCGTGGTGGTCTCGATACCGGCGGCGTGGCCGTATTCGGGGTGTCCCGCGGTTTTGGAGCCGAGCTGCCGGAAGCGCTTCAGGTCGCCGATCTCCATGCCCGGATAACCGGTGAGATAGAGCAGCGAATAGAGCAGCATGGAGCCGTGCCCCGCCGACAGCACGAAGCGGTCGCGGTTGGCCCAGTTCGGATCGGCGGCATCAAACGAAAGCGCTTCGCGAAACAGCACCGTCGCCACGTCCGCCATGCCCATGGGCATTCCCGGGTGGCCGGACTTTGCCGCCTGCACGGCGTCCATAGCCAGAGCCCGGATAGCGTTCGCCATGTCACTGTGGGTGATGGCGGTAGCCTCGATGCTCGTCTCGCGCGCCTCGGTCATCGTATTTCCCTGCCTAGCCTTTGTGGGCACCAGCCGGCATGGCCTGCCGGGGCGCCATTGGGTCAGGCACGTTTAACGGTGCAGCCGCGCCCCGTCCATGCCCTGGCCGCGCCGATGGCATCGAGGAGCCCTCAATCCACACGTGCCGTAAGGAATTCATCCAGCTCATCGCGGCTGGGAAGCCCCGCCCGGGCCCCGAGACGGCGGCACTTGAGCGCGGCCGTCGCCGCGGCAATCCGCGCGCAGGATGCCGGAGCTTCCCCGTTGGCCAGCGCCCAGGCGAAGGCGCCGTGGAAAGCGTCTCCCGCTCCGGTCGTATCGACGATCTCGGTCGCGAAGGCGGGCTGATGCCCCGAAGCGCCATCCCGCTCCCGCCAGGAATAGCCGCGGGAGCCGCGCGTCACGCCCGCATGACGCACCCCCATTTCGAGAACCCGCTCCAGTTGTGCGCGCTCCGATTTATCGGGCGCGAAGGCATCCAGCGCCGGGGCGGAGAAGATCGCGTAGTCGGCAAGGCCGAGGAACTCGTCGAGGATGCCTCCGCCGCCAAGGTCGGCATCGAGCAGCGTCGGCACGCCCCTGGCGCGCGCCTCGGTGAAGGCATCACGCGTCGCCTCCACCCAGCGCAGATCGCTCACGACGACCGCAGAACCTCCGATACGTTCGAGCGGCAGCCAGCTGGAATCCATCGGCATCGCGTGGTCGCGCTCGCCGATGATGAGGCGCTCGCCAGCGTGGTCCACGATCACCGCGGAGGTAGACGAGCGCGCGTGGGGAAATGTGCGCACGAAGCCGATGTCGACGCCGTCCGCTTCCAGGTAGCGGTGGATGCGTTCTCCCGCACTATCGCCGCCCGTGCGACTCCACAGCTCAACCCGCCCGCCGAGACGGGCGATGGCCGCAGCTGCATTCGCCGCCATGCCACCTCCGCTTTCGAGGTGTTCCAGGGAGCGCACCTTCGTCGGCTGGGGTGGGAAAGCCTCGATCCGATAGACATAATCGAGCGCGGCATGCCCGACGCAGATGATGGGCTTCACCGGGAAGCCTCCTCGGCTCGCGAAACGGCCCTGAGACGCGCTTCCTCGGCCGCATCCTCCTCGAAGAGCTTTTCCAGGGTCTTTACATCGCTGCGCGCCCGCTCCTGCAGCTTTTCGACGTCGCTCGCGAGGCGGTAGTCCTCGATCAGCCGGCGCTCGTCGTGAACGCGGAAGGTATGGATCATCCGCTCCGCCTCGCGCTCGGAAATGCCAAGCCCTTCGAGAAGCTCGCGCGTGATGTCGAGCGCGGAAAGGAAGGTTTCGCGCTGGAGGTTGGTGACGCCGAGGTCGAGCAGCCGGTGCGCATGGGCACGGTTGCGGGCGCGCGCATAGAGCGCAAGCTTCGGATAGAGCTCCCGCACCATCTCCGCGGTGCGCATGGAAGCATCGACGTCGTCGATCGCGAGCACGAACGCGCGGGCATGGCCAACGCCCGCCGCTTCGAGGATCTCCCGCCGGCTCGCATCGCCATAGAAGGCCTGCGCGCCGTAGCGGCGAACGGTCTCCACCTGCTCGGCGCTGATGTCGAGCGCGGTGAAGGGAATGCGCCGGGCGGCGAGGATGCGCGCCACGATCTGTCCGACGCGCCCGAAGCCTGCGATGATCACATGCCCGTCGTTGTCGGGCGGCGTCTCGTAGGTCGGCACGCCGCGGCGCCGGCGTTGGGATAGCGCATCCTCGATCTTCAACAGGATCGGCGTCGCCGCCATCGACAGCGTGACGATGATGCCGAGCAGCTCCGTGTTGTGGCGCGACAGCGCGCCCGCCGCATAGCCCACGGTGAAGAGCACGAACGCGAACTCGCCGCCCTGCGACAGCACGATGCCGAGCCGCCGTGCCGGCCCCGCCTCGAGGCCGATCCAGCGGCCGAGCGCGTAGAGGATCACCGTTTTGACGGTCACGAGCCCGGCGACCAGGGTCAAAATGATCGCCGGATGCTCGAGCAGCAGCCGCACATCTAACGTCATGCCAATGGCGGTGAAAAAGAGGCCGAGCAGCAGGCCCTCGAAGGGCTGGATGTCCGCCTCGAGCTGGTGGCGATAAGAGGATTCCGCCAGCAGCGCGCCCGCGATGAAGGCGCCCAGCGCGGCCGACAACCCCGCCTGCTGCATCAGGATCGACACCCCGATGACGGTCAGCAGCGCGGCGGCCGTCATCGCGGCCTTGACGCGCGCGAGCGCGACGAGGCGCAACAGGAAGTCGAGCACGAAATGGCCGACCACCACGACGACGGCGATCAGCGCCAGTCCCTTCAGCACCGCCGCAATCCCCATCGGCGGCGCCGCGCTCACAGCCGTCGACACGGCCCTCGTGGCGAACAGGGGGGCAAAGGCGATGAGTGGAATGGCCGCGAGATCCTGGAACAGCAGCACCGAGAAACCGAGCCGGCCATGGCGTGTGCGCAGGTCGCCGTTCTCCTCCATCAATTGCAACGCCAGCGCCGTCGATGAAAGGGCGAGCGTCAACCCCGCGAAGATGGCGGTCTGCCAGGAGAAGCCGGTCAGCATGCCGATGGCCGCAAGCGTCGAGCCGGTGATGGCGACCTGCGCGGTGCCGAGGCCGAAGACCGCATAGCGCATCGCCCACAGGCGCCGCGGCCGCAACTCGAGGCCGATGAGGAACAGCAAAAGCACGATGCCGAACTCGGCGAAGTGGAGGATCTCCTGCGCCTCGTAGTCGGAAAATGTCCAGCCGATGGTGTTCGGCCCCAGCAGCATCCCTACGACGAGGTATCCCAGCACCTCGCTGATGCCGAGAAAGCGGGCGAGCGGCCCGGCAATCGCAAGCGCTGCGAGCAGGATCGCGATTTCGTTCAGTGAGACCATGCCCGCAATCCCTCACTCAGGCCGGCGCCCGCCGTATCGTGCGCCCGATTTTCTAACACGCACATACGCTGCGCCGCTGCCGCTAATGCAACGCGCGGCGCTGTCATCGCAGTCGCAGGAGGCGAGGCGCGATCGATGTGCACGCTCTGAATATTTCGGAGAGAGTCTTTCGCGCCGCAGAGGGTGACAAATTGAATCCGGGGGCCACCCGGTGGCTCGTCCTAGTGTCAGGAATCTGCAATAGTTTATTCGCTGGCGTATTCGATCCGGCGGCGAGGGAGCAGCCGTCGAATCGAAGCGTTTACCGGCGCGTAACCTTAACGTCGCGTTAAGCGCTCTTTCCATACGATGAACGCGTCGACCGTTGGTCCACTTGCGAGGGTTGGACAGGCAGCGCGGTCGATGTTGCAGGCAGCTATCACGATAGGGGGTCGCGCGATGTCTTTCGATCTCGTCATGCGTACGCTGGGGGTGCTGACGTGCCTCTATACCGTCGCCTACTTCGTCACCACCATGAGTGTCGCCGCGCTCAACGGCGTCACCTATAATTCAGGGCCGATGTGCGGCGATGGCGGTTGCGTCACGCTCGCCACGAGGCAGTACCAGGGGCCGCGCTACGCCTTCTCGGCGGACGACGCGCCACTGTGGACCGCCGCTTCGTTCCTGAAGATGGACTGACCGTCGCTCTGAGCGACGGTAACACGACACGCCGGTAAAACATTCAAGGAGCGTCAGCCTGACGGCGGCGCTCCTTCGCTTTTCCGGGTTGCAGCTTCGCTGCGCTAAACACTTCAAGCGGCGCGATTTTTCACCAGGGCATCGATCGCCATCAGCTCGGCCATCAGCGGTCCGAAGTCCTTCAGCGGCACCATGTTGGGGCCATCGGAGGGCGCGTGGTCCGGGTCCGGGTGCGTCTCGATGAAGAGGCCCGCGACCCCCACCGCCACCGCCGCGCGCGCCAGCACCGGCACGAAGCGCCGGTCGCCGCCCGAGCTCGTTCCCTGGCCGCCCGGCTGCTGCACCGAGTGCGTTGCATCGAAGATCACCGGGCACCCCGTCTCCGCCATGATCGGCAGCGCGCGCATGTCCGTAACGAGCGTGTTGTAGCCGAAGGAAGCTCCGCGCTCGGTCAGGAGCACGTTCGGGTTTCCAGAGGCAACGACCTTCGCAACGACGTTGCGCATGTCCCAGGGGGCGAGGAACTGCCCCTTCTTCACCTTCACCACACGCCCGGTTTTCGCCGCCGCGACGAGCAGATCCGTCTGCCGGCACAGGAACGCCGGGATCTGCAGCACGTCCGCCACGGGCGCCACGAGGGCACATTGGGCTGCATCGTGCACGTCAGTGACGATCGCCAGCCCGAGCGTCTCGCGGATCTCCGCGAATATCGGAAGCGCCGCTTCGAGACCGATGCCCCGCTTGCCGCTGAGGGACGTCCGGTTCGCCTTGTCGAACGACGACTTGTAGACGAGCCCTAGACCCAGCGCCGTTGCAGTCTCCTTCAGCGCCGAGGCAACTTCGAGCGCATGGGCGCGGCTCTCCATCTGGCACGGCCCCGCAAACACCATCAGCGGGGCATCATTCGCCACTTCGATGCCGCCGATGGCGACGCGCGGGTTGGGCTTCAGCAATTCATGTTGGGTCATGGCCAACCTATAGCACGCCTACGGCGGGCGGGTCGCGACACCCCTCCCCTACGCAAATGGCCGCGCCCGGGAGCGCGGCCATTCCAATCTTTCTGGCCAATCGTTGGCCAATTTTTCGGGCCGATCCCTCGGGACGTCCCGCTAGGCCACTTTTCTCACAAGGCCAATGAGCAAGAGCAGCACGATGGCACCGATGGTGGCCGAAATGATCGAGCCGAGAAGGCCGCTGATACCGAACCCGATTTGTGGAAGCAGCCAAGCGCCGATGTACGCGCCAATCACGCCGACGACGATATTGCCGATCAGGCCGAACCCGTAACCCTTGACCAACGTGCCGGCAAGCCAGCCGGCAATGGCACCGATGACGAGCAGGATAAGCAGGGCTTGAAGATCGAGATTCATAGTGAGACTCCCCTGAGCGCGAGTATGTTTCTCGCCGCCAAAGTTGCGGCCTCGTTCAGGAGGACGTGCCTCTTCGTACGTCTACTGGAGCCCCTGCGGCGACGTCCTCCGCGCTTTCCCTTATCGCCCGATTCGGGCCCGGAGCCCCGCATACTATGTACATCGGGTTGCAGGGGCACGACAGAAAAAACCGGCTGGACGCATTCGAGGCGTTTGCCCGCTGACCTTCAGGACACGCCCTGGCTCTGCCAGCGCGGGCAAGGGGTTCTGCCCGGCTGAACGAAGCCAATGCCTCCTCCATTTGGCGAAAGCGTCTAAGCTAGGCACACGGCCACTATTTTCAGCCGCAGACACGGCTCGCTAAACAATAGCGAAGCGGTACCGTCTAAGCGCAAACAGCGAGGATGAGCCCATGACGCAATCCCGATCCAAGACCGTCAGCGAGATCGAAGCCGCCAATGCCCGTTATGCAGGCGCGTTCGGTGACAAGGGTTCGCTCGCCATGCCGCCCGCACGCCGCTTCGCGATTCTCACCTGCATGGACGCACGCCTCGATCCGGCGAAATATGCGGGGCTGTCGGAGGGCGATGCGCATGTCATCCGCAACGCGGGCGGCCGCGCCACCGACGATGCGATCCGCTCGCTGGTGATCTCGCACAAGCTGCTCGGCACGCTCGAATGGTTCGTCATCCACCACACCGACTGCGGCATGGAGCTTTTCACCGACGAGATCATGGGCGACCTCCTGGACGACAACCTCGAGACAGCGGAGTTCGACGGCACGATCTGGTCCAACCCGAAGCACGGCGGCGGCAACCCCGACGGCCGCTTCATCAAATGGCTCACGATCAAGGATCAGGCGAGGAGCGTCACCGAGGACGTGAAGCGCATTCGCGAGCATCCCCTCGTGCCGGGGAGCATTCCGATTTCAGGCTATATCTACGATGTGAAATCGGGCCGCCTCGTCGAGGTGCCGGAAGCGACGGCTGCGGGCGCTGCGCGATAGCTTGGATCACGCGGCGGGAACGTCGCGCCGCAAATGCGAATAACGCTTCGGACAGGAGCACCGCCCGAAGCGTTTTATGTCTCTCAGCGTCCCTCTGATCCAACTAGAGCCGTTCCGATTTAGGTGGAAACGCAGAACGGCTCTCGACCACTGTTTGGTCGTGCTTCTTATCGGAAAGCCGGTGCCCACTTTTCCGGAAGCACTCTCCCTCTACCGTGCTTCTTACCGGAAAACCGGTGCCCACTTTTCCGGAAGCACTCTAGACCAGACGGCTCTGCTCCACCGCGGCCGCGATGAAGGAGCGGAACAGCGGATGCGGCTCGAACGGCCGGCTCTTCAATTCGGGATGATACTGCACGCCGATGAACCAGGGATGGTTCGGATACTCCACCGTCTCCGGCAGTAGCCCGTCGGGCGAGGTACCCGAGAACCGCAACCCGGCGGCTTCGAGTCGCTCCCGGTAGGTGGTGTTCACCTCGTAACGGTGGCGATGGCGCTCCGAAATTTCCGTGGCGCCATAGATCTCCGCGATGCGGCTGCCCGTGGCCAGTTTCGCCGGATAGGCGCCGAGGCGCATCGTTCCGCCGAGGTCACCCCCGTCCTGGCGCTGCTCCATCTCATTGCCGCGTATCCACTCGGTCATGAGGCCGATCACGGGCTGCGCCGTCGGACCGAACTCGGTGGAGCTGGCGTCCGCGATGCCGACGAGATTGCGTGCCGCTTCGAGACAGGCCATCTGCATGCCGAAGCAGATGCCGAAGTAGGGAACGCCGCGCTCGCGCGCAAACTTGGCCGCGAGAATCTTGCCCTCCGAGCCGCGCTCGCCGAAGCCGCCCGGCACCAGGATGCCATTGACGCCCTCGAGGTATGGCGCCGGATCCTCGCGCTCGAAGATCTCGCTCTCGATCCACTCGATATTGACGTGCACATTATTGGCGATGCCACCGTGCACGAGCGCCTCGATCAGCGACTTATAGGCGTCCTTCAGCTCGGTGTATTTGCCCACGACCGCAATCGTCACGTCGCCTTCGGGCGTCTCGATGCCCCGCGCGATGGTCTCCCACCGCGTCAGGTCGGGCTTGGGAGCGCCCTGGAGATTGAAGGCCTTGAGCACCTGCTCATCGAGGCCTTCGCGATGATAGGCGAGCGGCACCTCGTAGATCGAAGCGACGTCGAGCGCCTGGATCACGGCCTCCTCGCGCACATTACAGAACAGCGCGATCTTGCGCCGCTCGGACGGCGGCACCGGGCGATCGGAGCGGCAAAGCAGAATCTGCGGCTGAATACCGATCGACCGCAGCTCCTTCACGGAGTGCTGCGTCGGCTTGGTCTTCAACTCGCCCGCCGAAGGAATGTACGGCATCAGCGTCAGGTGAATGAAGATCGATGCCAGCGGCGGCAGGTCATTGCCCAGCTGCCGGATCGCCTCGAAGAACGGCAGGCCTTCGATGTCGCCCACCGTGCCGCCGATCTCCACCAGCACGAAGTCGATGCCTTCATTACCGCTGGTCACGAACTCCTTGATGGCGTCGGTGACGTGCGGAATCACCTGCACGGTTCCACCGAGGTAGCCTCCGCGCCGCTCCTTGGCGAGGATGTCCTGGTAGATCCGCCCAGTCGTGATGTTATCCGACCGGCGTGCGGGCACGCCGGTGAAGCGCTCGTAGTGTCCGAGGTCGAGATCCGTCTCCGCACCGTCGTCCGTCACGAACACTTCGCCGTGCTGGTACGGGGACATCGTCCCCGGGTCGACGTTGAGATAGGGATCGAGCTTGCGAAGCCGGACCGTGTATCCGCGCGCCTGGAGAAGCGCGCCGAGGGCGGCGGATGCGAGGCCTTTTCCGAGGGAGGACACCACGCCGCCGGTAATGAAGATATACCGCTGCATGGGCTTTGACGCTTACACGAACGACCCTGAGATTCGAAGCGGCATTATCGTCTCATCCCCTATTCGGCGTTAAAATCCGGCGGTTTGCGCCGAGCCGTGCCGAAAATGCGTCAGATGGCCTGCCCGCAGCCGGCCCGTGCCTCCTGCTCCGCCTGCGTCTTCGCTTCCGGCGGGACGGTCTCGCTGGTCAATTCGGCGCTCAGCGTCTCGAAACTTTCCTTCGCGCTGACGTAGCCCTCGTCCGCCGGCTCCTTCGCGTAGAGCACGTCGAGCTGCACCGTCTGGCGCGCCCCGCTGGCTGTGGAGCCGCCCTTATAGAGCGCCTGTCCCTTGCTGCACTTCACGCCATATTCGACCGAGGCGACCTTGTAGAAGTTCATTTTCTGCTCGACGGCGATCTGCGCGGCGCGTGCCCGGGCGATCTTTTCGATGCGCGCCTTGGGCGTCGCCTCGGTGCCGGTGGCGTTCACCTTATACTGGGTGTCGCTCACCTTCGTTTCGGAATAGCCGGACGGCGCGAGAACGTTCGAGGCGCTCAGCGATGCGACCGGACTGAGATCCGTACCCGCGCAGGCGCCGAGCAGCCCCATACACGAGGCCGCCAATGCAGCCTTCGCCATCCGTGATGTTCTGATCATCTGCCCCCGCAAAGCCGGACGAAAACGACTCTTCCGAGTCTATCGGCAGGCGGAGGATCTGAAAGCAGCCAAGGTGGCCCGTGGGCTATCCATCAACAGATAGCCACGCAGCCGGTACCCAATCGCGCCCGATTAGCGCGTCTGGGGAACACCTGGCTGCTGCAGCTTGTCGAGGATGCCGCCGCGGCCTTCGTTTGCGGGCGCGGGCGACGCGGGCGTGCCCGGAGCCGTCTCGCCAGCGGGCGCGGACGTACCCGGCGCATTCGTATCGAAGATCGAGCGCGTCGGTGCCGAGTGCTGGGCGATGAGCGTCAGCAGAATGCTGGTGACGAAGAATGCGGCTGCCAGCGCAGCCGTGGTGCGCGTCAGCAGATTGGCCGTGCCGCGGCCGGTCAGGAAGCCGCCGCCACCGCCGCCGCCGATTCCGAGAGCGCCGCCTTCCGAGCGCTGCAGCAGCACTACCCCCACCAGGGCGGAGGCGATCATGAGGTGCAGAACGAGGAGTGCGGTTGCCATAGCGGTCTCTTTGTACGTGAAAGGCCGGTTTCGGGTGCTTCGCGGCCTTCTATAGCAGATGCGCCGCGGGTGCTAGTGGGGAGCGGAAAATGGCCCCGTTAACGCATCCCAGGAAGCATAAAGGGGCTTACCTCGCTGGGCGATACATAGGCGCTCGATGGCTTGCGCCAAGCGCTTTTCTTGCGCGGAGCCACCTCGGCGGCCGGTTTCTCCGGCTCGGGGACGGCCGCCGGCGCTGCGGCCGGCGGGTTCGGCGCGACCGGCTTCGGCGAACCCGGCGTCGGTCCAATGGCTGCCGTAGCCGGCAGGGGCGCGATCTTCGCTTTCGGCACGGCCGCCGGTGCCACGGTCGCACCTGGCACCGATGGGGTGGCGCCAACGCTCCCCGCAGCCCCTTGCGCAGGCGCAACGGCCGCGGACTTCGCAGCCGACGGAGGCGTTGCGGGCGGCGCGATCTTTGCGGAAACGGCCGGCGGGACTACCGCCGGTTGCTGTGCGGGCCGGACGCCGAGCCCCGCGGGCGGCGGCGCTGGTTTGAAGGCCCTTACAGCGTGCGTTCCCGCAGGTGGGGTCGCTGGCGGGACGACTGCCGTGTGCGCCGCTCCCTGCGTCGCCTTGGCGGCCGATGCGGCAGCGGGTGCCGTCGCGCGGGCTGGCCCGGCTGCCGGAGCCGCACTCGACCCGGCTTTGAGCGGCGGAGCTGTCGCCCCCGCGGCCGCGGGGGGCGGTGCCGGCCGCGCGGCCGGCGGCACATTGGGTGCGGTGGCCTGGGCCGCAGGCTGCTGAATCGCTGCGGGTTTCTGGATCACGGACGACTTTGCGACCGGCGCTTGCGCCGCCGGTACCGTCCCCGCGGGATGTCCGCCCGATACGGCGACGGGCGGCGTCGGCGCTGCCGGCGAAACGGTCTGTTCCGGCCTTTTCCGTTTCAGGTGTCCTGGGCAGCGGAATTCGAGCTGATCGTCGAGTTCCAGGAGGCGCCGGGCGCGGTGGAAGCGCTCGGCTGGCATATTCGCCCGGGCCCACTCGGGGCCGTGGGCCATTTCCTCTCTGAGGCCGGTGGAGGCGATAGCGTCGATCTCACTCGCGATGGCGGCACACGCCGCCTTATCGAGCTTGGCCGACCACGCTGCGCCGCTCCCCATGAGGGTTAGCGCCGCGGCCAGCAAAATGCGCCTTTTCAACCCCTCGCGGGCCATCGAGGAAATCTCTCCGTCATCGCCGAATGCTGCGGTGCAGATTCACTCGAACTCTAACACTAGTTGCCCTGATTCCCACCCCTTGGCGAGCTTCAGGATCGATAGGCAGCAATGATGCCCAGAAAGTCCGATGCCTTGAGGCTCGCGCCCCCCACGAGTGCCCCGTCGACGTTGGCGACCGCGAGGAGCTCAGCGGCATTCGAAGGTTTGACCGAGCCGCCGTAAAGTATGCGCATGCCGGCCCCCTCCCTCCCGAACCGGGCGGTGAGCGCCTCGCGAATCGCGGCGTGCACCCGTGCCACGTCGGCGGTCGTGGGCGTGAGCCCCGTCCCGATCGCCCAGACCGGCTCATAGGCGACCACCGTATTTTGCGCCGTGGCGCCATCCGGCAGCGAGCCCTCGAGTTGCCTGCGCACCACCCTTTCCGTGAGACCTGCCTCACGCTCACCGGCCGTCTCCCCGACGCAGACGATGGCTGTCAATCCGGCCCGGTGCGCGGCGCCCGCCTTGGCACGCACGGTGCGGTCGAGCTCGCCATGCATGGACCGCCGTTCCGAATGGCCGACGATCACGCCGCGCGCACCTGCGTCCGCCAGCATTTCGGCCGCGATATCGCCGGTGAAGGCGCCGGACGCCTCCGAATGGCAATCCTGGCCGCCGAGCAGCACGGGCGAGCCTTCGAGCATCGATGCCATGGGGACAAGGAGCGTTGCGGGAGGGCAGATCATCACCTCGGCGGCATATGATGCCGATGCGAGCCCGTCGCGCACCGCCTGCGCCTCGGCGAGCTGCGCCCTCAACCCGTTCATCTTCCAGTTGCCGGCGATAAGCGCCCGCAGCTTCGCTCCGGTCATTGCCCCCCCTTCATGAAAACCCGTCCATGTTAAGCATCGGCGGTACCGCTGCACGGCAAACTTGCAAAGCCGCAGCGGCTGCGCTTCATATCATGCCCACACCCAGGTCACGTGCAATTCACTGGCCGCTCACACGCCGATGGGCTTCAAGTCTCACGCTTTCCGCCCTACGGCCACCAGATAACGGAACGACCTCCACAATGCTCGACGCCCTGCGACGCAGCTCCACCGGAATCGTAGCAAAGATCCTCTTTGCGCTCCTCGTTTTGAGCTTCGCCATCTGGGGCGTGGCTGACGTGTTCACCGGCTGGGGCCGTGGCGCCCTCGCCAAAATCGGTCACCAGGAGATTCGGGCCGAGGACTACCAGCGCGCCTTCCAGAACGAGATCAACGCCATCTCGCAGCAGGCCGGCCGACGCATCACCACCGAGCAAGCCCACGCCGCCGGTCTCGACAATCGCGTGATGGCGCGTCTGATCGCCTGGTCGGCCGTCGAGCAGCACGCCGACAAGCTCGGTCTGGCCCTGTCGGATGCCGCCCTCGCCGAGGGCATGATGAAAGACGAGGCCTTCCACGGCCCTGATGGCAAGTTCAACCGCCTTGCGCTTGAAAACGTCCTCAGCCGACTCGGCGTCAGCGAGCGGGGCTTTCTCCAGCTCCGCCGCCGCGACGAGCTGCGCGAGCAGCTCACTTCGGCCCTCATCAACGGCGTCAGCGTACCCGAGGCTACGGTCGAGTTGATGAATGCCTGGCGCAACGAAACGCGCGTCGCCGAACACTTCACGATCAACGCCGACAAGGCCGTCACGGTCGCCGAGCCCGACGAGGCGAAGCTGAAGGCGACCTATGAAGCGAACGCTGCGAAGTTCATGGCGCCCGAGTATCGCAAGCTCGCCCTGCTCGTGCTCTCGGTGGACGATCTCAAGAAGAACATCGAGATTTCGGACGCCGACGCCCGGCAGCGCTACGACCAGACGCAGGAAGAATACAACACGCCCGAGCGCCGCCGCGTGCAGCAGATCGCCTTCAAGGACAAAGCTGCCGCCGAAGCCGCGAAGAAGGCCATCGATGGCGGAAAATCATTCGGCGAGGTGGCAAAGGAAACGGGTGCACAGGATTCCGATATCGATCTCGGTCTCGTCAGCAAGGATCGCCTGATCGATCCGAAGATCGCGGACGCCGTCTTCTCACTCGAAAAGGATAAGGTCTCCGATCCGATCGAGGGCCGCTTTACCACCGTGCTCGTGCGCGTCAGCGACATCCAGCCCGCCGTGAAGCGCACGTTCGACGAGGTCAAAGGCGAGGTGAAGAGCAAGCTTGCCGCCGAGAAGGCCAACAGCCAGATGCAGGCCGAGCTCGATCAGGTCGAGGACAGCCGTTCCGCCGGCAAGACGCTGAAGGAAATCGCCGACGAGATGAAGCTGCAGTTCTTCGAGATCCCAGCAACGGACCGTACGAACAAGGATCCTTCGGGCAAGCCGGCCATCGTCATCAGCGACCCGAACGCGGTGCTCAACGCCGCCTTCTCCAGCGCCCCCGGCATCGAGAACGAAGCCATCGAGCTGCCGAACAGCAGCTACGCATGGGTCGACGTGCAGGAGATCACCCCGCAAAAGCAGAAGCCGTTCGAGGACGTGAAAGACCAGGTCAAAGAGTTCTACATGACCGAGGAGCGTGCCCGCCTCGTGAGCGATCTGGCTGACAAGCTCGTCGAGCGCGCGGACAAGGGCGAGGCCATGTCGGCCCTCGCCACCGCGGGCGGTGCCGAGAAGGTCGATACGTCTCCGGCCTTCAACCGCACCACCGAGCCGCAGGGCATGAGCAAGGCCGCCGTCACGCGCGCCTTCACCCTCGCGAAGGGCAAAGCGGGCTCTGCTCCCGACAGCAACGACAAGACGCGCATCGTCTTCCGGGTAACGGAGGTGAACCCCGCTCCGCCGATAAGCGAATCCCAGCGCACGACCCTCGTCTCCGAGCTCCGGAACTCCCTCGCCGACGAAGTGCTGAGCGAATACGTCTTGGCGCTTCAGCGTCAGCTCGGCACGCGCATCTACGAGGACGAGTTCAAGAAGGTTTCGGGTGGCGGCACAGCCAGCGACGAGCTGCCGTAACGGTTTCGCCGCTCCCGGTCATCGCACCCGCGTGCGGTGGCCGGGAGCGCGCGATATACGTTTCGGCTGGGTTGAGTCGCGCGTTTAGGTTCAATCACGCTAGTCAGCCACGTATCGCTACGATCTGGGCTGCACGAACAAGATAAGGCCCGGTGACATGGAAGCGATGCCGACGTCCGCCGCCTTCGCCGCGCGCTATGACGCCGGCGCTCCGCAGGTTGTGTGGACCCGCCTTGTTGCCGACCTCGAGACGCCCGTTTCCGTCTACCTGAAGCTAGCGGCCGGGCGGCCGATGAGCTTCCTTTTGGAATCGGTGGAAGGCGGCGCCGCGCGTGGGCGCTATTCCGTCATCGGCCTGGAGCCGGATCTCCTCTGGCGCGCCGAAGGCGATCGGGCGTTCGTCAATCGGGATCCTGTCGCAAAGCCCGATGCGTTCAAGCCGGAGCCGCAGCGGACGCTGGCCTCGCTCCGTGCCCTTCTCGCCGAATCTCAGATCGATCTTCCGTCCGAACTCCCGCCCATGGCGGCGGGCATCTTCGGCTACATGGGCTATGACACCGTCCGGTTGATGGAGCGCCTGACCGAGACTCCGCCCGATACCCTCGAGGTGCCGGACGGCATTCTGATGCGCCCCACGGTGATGGCGATCTTCGATGTCGTGAAGGACGAGATCACCATCGTCACGCCGGTACGCCCCGATGCGAAGATACCAGCCGCGAAGGCTTACGAAGCCGCATGCAGGCGCCTCGAGCGCGCGCTGGCAGCGCTCAACGAGCCCCTCCCGCACACGACCTCGGCGGCGGACGGCAAGCTCGCAGCGCCCAAGCCCGTCTCCAATACGACCGCCGACGAATACAAAGGGATGGTTCAGCGGGCGAAGGAGTACATCGTCGCCGGCGACATCTTCCAGGTCGTGCTCTCCCAGCGCTTCTCTGCGCCCTTCTCCCTTCCCGCCTTCGCCCTCTATCGCGCGCTACGGCGGACGAATCCCTCGCCGTTTCTGTTCCACCTCGATTTCGGCGCCTTCGCGCTCGTCGGATCGAGCCCGGAAATTCTCGTGCGGGTGCGCGAGGGCGAAGTGACGATCAGGCCCATCGCCGGCACCGCGCCGCGCGGAGCAACCGATGCCGAGGATCAGGCGCTTGCCGAAGCGCTGCTGAAGGATCCGAAGGAACGCGCCGAGCACCTCATGCTGCTCGATCTCGGCCGCAACGACGTCGGCCGCGTCGCGGAGGTCGGCTCAGTGGACGTGACCGCGCGCTTTTTCATCGAGCGGTACAGCCACGTCATGCATATCGTCTCCAATGTCGTCGGCCGCCTCGACGCCAAATATGACGCCGTCGATGCGCTGATGGCGGGCTTTCCGGCCGGCACCGTTTCGGGTGCGCCGAAGGTGCGCGCCATGGAGATCATCGACGAACTGGAGAAGTCGAAGCGCGGCCCCTATGCAGGCTGCGTCGGCTATTTTTCCGCCTCCGGCCAGATGGATACGTGCATCGTATTGCGCACCGCACTCATCAAAGACGGAATGATGCATGTGCAGGCGGGCGCCGGCCTCGTGCACGACTCAGTGCCCGAGAAAGAACAGCAGGAATGCATCAACAAGGCCCAGGCGCTGTTCCGTGCCGCCGAGGAAGCTGTGCGGTTTGCGACACGCGCGAAGTAAGCCCAGCGCCGCGCGGCTTTACATCCGGATGATTCTCCTATCAACAAGTTCAATGTCTGCGCGGTAGCGCGCAGACGGCGTTGAAGCTTGGGGTTTTTATTTATCGCGTGCTTCCCCTTTCGCGGGATGAACAGATGCTGGGCCGCTGGAAGCTTTGCCCATCGCTTCACAATTCGCGCAACTGGCGCACTATCGGCCTCGCTGCGGCTCTCTCGGCGATTGCGGTCCCGGCCGCGGCACAGGTTCCTGCCGGCTGCAGCGTAAGCGCCATCGACGCCTCCGTCGTCGAATGCACGGGAGATCACGCCGCGGGTATCGTGCTCAACAACGGCCCCGGGCCGTTCGAGACGCTGCACGTCTTTGCGCTCACATCCGACATCACCCCGGCATCCGGCGTCGCGGGTATCGCGTTCAGCAGCGACACGACGGGCTACGTCGACGTCGACCTGGGTCCCTGGAAGATCGAAACGACGGGCAACAACGCTGCTGGCGTTGTGGTTCAAACGACCCTCACCGGTCCCCTCCCGCTTTTCGTGGATGGCAACATAGCGACGAGCGGCGATGACGCGCAGGGGATATTCGCGAGCACCTCCGCCGGCGACCTGATAATCCATTACTCCGGTACGATCGGCACGGCGGGCGATAACTCCCACGGCCTTCACGCACAATCGGGCGGCGCCGCTACCGTCGTTTCGATCGGCAGCATCCTGACATCGGGCGTCGGCAGCGTTGGAATTCTCGTCGAAAGCATCGATTTTGTGGGAGTCCTCTCACAGGGCTCGATCACCACGACCGGAGACATGGCGGCAGGCATAGCCGCCCTCGCGACCTCGGGCGATGCCAGCGTATCTTCGCAAGGGAGCATCACCACGACGGGGGCTGGTGCGGATGGCATCGCGGTCATATCAGGCGCCGGCAACGCCGCTGTCACCAACACGGGCAACATCTCTGCTACGGGCGTGGGCGCAGCCGGCATCTCCGTAGCGGCAAGCGATACTGCGATCGTCTTCAATACGGGCCACGTCGTCGGCGGTGCTTGCTGCGCGGGGGTGTTGATGGATGCCGGCAATCACACGCTGCTGATGAACGCGGGTACCATTACGGCCGGGCTGTCCGATTTCGCGGTGGACGTGCTGTCGCCGGCGAACGACGTTCTCAACTTCGGTACCATTACCGGCAACGTGCGCCTGTTCGATGGCACCAATTCTGCGGGTGTCTTCGAAAACCGCGCGGGCAGCGTTTTGAATTCCGGCGATCTGCTCATCGCGACGATGGCTGTGAATGACGGCACGATCGCCCCTGGAGGCCGCGGGAAGACGCAGATCACCTTTGTCTCGGACAGTTTCACCCAGACCAAGCATGGCGTCTATGCGGTCGATCTCGACCCACGCGCATCGAACCCTGCCGATCGACAGGACTTCATCGGCGTCTCGAATTTCGCCTCCCTCACGGGCAAGGTCGCCGTCAACTTCATCAGCGTTCCCCTGACGGCGGCAGAGTCGTTCGTCATCCTGAGCGCGTTGAGCGGCCTCACCGATAACGGCGTCAGCCTCATCGCAGGTCCTGTGGCCAACGCGAAGCTTCAGTTCTCCGGCAACGATCTCGTACTGAGCTACGACATCAATTTCGCAATGGGCGGTCTCAACCCGAACCAGCGCGCCATTGCGACAAATCTCCACCGAATTCTCGCGGCGGGCGGCGGCGGCGTCAGCCCCGTGCTGCTCGGGCTGCTGAATACGGCCGACGTCGCCGGTTACGAAAACGCCCTCGACCAGCTGTCTCCCGAACTCTATTCCGACGCGCAGGTCGCAGCCGTTTACGGCAGCCTCGCGTTCTCGAACAGCTTGATGTCCTGCAAGGTCAACGGCGCCGATACGGCCGCGATCGTGCGCGAAGGCCAGTGCCTGTGGGCCGGGGCATCCGCACGCTTCCTCGACGCCCGTACGACGCGGGATCAGATCGGCTTCACGGAAACGGCAGGATTATTCACCGCCGGTACGCAGGTCGCGCTCGATGACGTCTGGCGTCTCGGTTTCGCAGGCGGCTATCAGAACAGCACCTTCTCGAATGCCGTCAACGCCCGTAGCGAAGGCTCCGTCGTCCAGGGCGGCGTGGCGCTGAAGTATAATCCCGGGCCCTTGCTGCTCGCAGGTGCGCTGAGCGGCGGCGGCGGCTGGTATGACACGACGCGCCCCATGGCGTTCGGCGGCTTCACCGGCATCGCGGAGAGCGACAGCCGCATAGGCTTCATCAATGGCGGGCTGCGCGCTGCCTACGTGGTGGGAAGCCCGCAGCTCTACTGGAAGCCGGTGCTGGACCTCAACCTCACCCATCTCAGGCTCGGCGGCTTCACGGAGACGGGCGGCAACGGCGCGGCGCTTTCCGTGCCCGGGGCCAGCAAGACGCTATTCTCCGCCGCGCCGACGCTCGAAGCGGGATCGGAATTCTGGCTGTCGAACGGAACGCTGGTGAGGCCACTCGTTCGCGGCGGCGCCATCTGGTATTCCGACGACGACTTCGCCCTCACCGCCGGCTTTGCCGGAGCACCCGCGGGCGCGGGCACGTTCACCATCAATACCGGCATCGATCAGGCGATGGGTCTGATCGGCGCCGGGCTGGAGATCGTCAACGCCGACAACGACGCCTTGCGTCTCACCTACGATGCCCAGCTTGGGGAGACGACGCAGATTCACAGCGTCGCCATCCGCGGAAGCGCGAGCTTCTGACGACCGTCAAGGCAGCGGCGGCGAACGGCGCGTCGGTCCCATGAACGACAAGATAAGCCGCGCGGGGATGTTTTCGTCCCGGTGGCGGCCGCCGTTCTGGGCTGCGAACCAGGCGGCGAGCAACCCGACGAGCAGGGCGGTCGCGGTGGCGAGGCCTGTCAACACGAGCGCCTTGCGGGCCTTCTCCAGGTCTGCCTGTCCATCCTTGAAAGCCTGATCGACGCGGGCCGCCGCATCGGTTTCCGATATGCCGGTGCGCTCCGAGACGATTTGCGCGATGGTCCGCTTCTGCGCCGCCGTCAGCTCACCCGCAGCCGCTGCGGCTACCAGCGTGCGCGCAATCATACTGCGCGCTTCGCTCTCGGGTGCGGTCGCCCGCTCCCCGGTGGGGGCCGCAGCCGGAGAGGCGGGTTCAGTCTGCGCAGCTTCGGCGGGGGGTGCTACCGCAAATAGAGAATCGATGGCGGGCGCGACCGCCGTGGAGCTTTGATCTCCCGCCGCCGCCGCGACCTGCGCGCCGCTGCTCGCCGCGCCACCGGCAGCCATGAACGCCAGCATGGCACCGGCCACGATGCTCAATGCCCAAACGAGCGCGCCATGCATGCCGTCGCGAAACTGCACCTCTTCACGCAGGGCTTCACCCCAGGCGGAGCGCATACGGCCCGCGATGTAGCCGCCGATGAGGAACGCCAAGATCGGCACGGCGATCGACCAGAACACCGCGAGCGATGCCGCAACGCGAGGCGATGATTGATGCGCATAGGGAGAGATGAGCGAGAGGCCGATCGAACCTCCCGCCGTCAACAGCACGAACGAGATAGCGCTGGCGATCAACGCACCGGCAAACACCGCACCCCATTCGACATAGCTCGTGCCGACACGCGTCGGCGTAGCGACGACCTCAACCATGGATCTGCTCCCGATATTCAGCGCACGCCGAGAAGGCCGAGAATGAACATCACGACGACCACGAGGCCGATGAGATAAATGATTTCGTGCATGGCCTTTGTGCCCTGGGATAAGTGAAAATGTGTGCTTACCGAACGCGCCCCGGCGTTCGAAGTTCCGCAAAATGAGCTGAGCGCGGGGGGAAGTGCAGCCCACGGAACGCCCGGACGGCGGCTCTTCCGGTACGCAGGCGCGCGGCATATCGGCGAGGATGCTGGCGCGCTCTTCGTAAGATGCTGGAGCCGGCGGGGTGGGCATAGATCGCGCCGCGCGGCGCTGCGGCATCGGCCATCGCACGTCTTGCATCTGCCCATCGAGAGCGAGGGCGCCGACAACCGCCGCAAATCTAGCGGCTGGCGGGAGAGCGGGTGTCGCTCCCTCGCCACAAAAGAGGCTCATCCCCCGATAGCATCGAGCCGCGATCGTCCGCCGAGCCTGCAAGCCCTTGACAGCACCGCCAGCGGCGGCATCGTCATCGCCCCATGCTGACGCTCCTCCTGCTCCGCCACGCGAAATCGAGCTGGGACGACCCGGCCCTCGCGGACTACGACCGCCCGCTGGCGAAGCGCGGTCAAAAGGCTGCTCCCCGCATGGGCGCCGAGATCGAAGCCCTCGGCCTGCGCCCCGACCTCATCCTCTGCTCGTCCGCCCTGCGCACGCGCGAAACGCTCGACCTCGTCCTCGAAAGCTGGTCCGGCGCAGCGCCACCCGTCGACTACGACGAGGCGATCTACATGGCGTCCCCCACTGAGCTCATCGCCGAGCTCAGAAAGCTGGCTGCGGCCTCGCCCATGCCCCACCGGGTCATGATGGTGGGGCACAACCCGGGCCTGGAAGAGCTGGCGGGGCTCCTCTCCGGGGCCGGCGATCCTTCGGCGCGGGAGCTGATGGCGCAGAAGTTTCCCACCTGCGCCCTCGCGGTCGTCACCTTCGAGGGCGACGACTGGGCGGCCGTGGGTCCTGGCAAAGGCACCCTCACCCACTTCATCACCCCGGCGCGCCTTGCGTGATGGCCGTCTTACTTGACGCTACGCGGTGCGCTCCCTACACCCTGACGGCGATGTTTCATGTCCGCGAGAGCGCCGGAGCGCGTCGATAGCATGCTGATCCTGATCGATAACTACGACAGCTTTACCTACAATCTCGTCCACTTCCTGGGCGAGCTGGGCGCGCCGTGCGAGGTGATCCGCAACGACAAAATCTTCGCGGAGGAAGTGCTGGAGAAGAAGCCGACGGCGATCGTGCTTTCGCCCGGCCCGTGCACTCCCAACGAAGCCGGTGTGTGCCTCGACCTCATCGCCAAGGCGGGCGGGAAGGTGCCGCTGCTCGGCGTCTGCCTCGGCCACCAGTCCATCGGCCAGGTCTACGGCGGCAAAGTCATCCGCGCGCCCGAGCCGTTGCACGGCAAGCTTTCGAGCATCCGCCACACCAACAAGGGCGTCTTCAGGGACCTGCCCGAAAAGTTCGACGTGACGCGCTATCACTCGCTCATCGTCGATCGCGCGAGCCTGCCCGACGAACTCGAGATTACGGCCGAGACGCCGGACGGCATCATCATGGGTCTGCAGCACAAGACCCATCCCGTGCACGGCGTCCAGTTCCACCCCGAGAGCATTGCCTCCCAGCAGGGTCATGCGCTGCTCGCGAACTTCCTGGCGCTGGCCGGCATGAGCCCGAAGCGTCGTAACGCGCCCGTTGCGCGCGACGCTGCATAAGGCTTCCCCATGCCCGCCATCGAGCTGAAACTTCTCATGCAGAAGGTGGCGACCGGCGCCAGCCTGACCGAGGAGGAGATCAAAGACGCCCTCGAGACAATGATGTCGGGCGTCGCAACCCCCGTGCAGATGGCCGCTTTCCTCATGGCCCTGCGCGTGCGCGGCGAGACCATCCCCGAGATCACCGGCGCCGCCCAGCTCATGCGCGAACGCATGCTTCCCGTGGAAGCCCCGCCCGACGCGGTGGACATCGTCGGCACCGGCGGCGACGGGCACAACACCTTCAACGTCTCGACATGCGCTGCCCTCGTTGCGGCAGGTGCGGGTGTGCCGGTCGCCAAGCATGGCAACCGCGCCGTCTCCTCTCTCTCGGGCGCCTCCGATGTGCTCACCGCCCTCGGCGTCAAGATCGACGTGTCGCCCATCGTCATCTCGCGTTCCATTGCCAAGGCGGGCGTGGGGTTCATGTGGGCGCCGATGCATCACACGGCGATGAAACATTGGGCCGCCGCGCGCGGCGAGCTTGGCATTCGCACTATTTTCAATCTGCTCGGCCCGCTCGCCAATCCCGCGGGCGTGCGCCGGCAGGTGGTCGGCGTCTTCAACACCGCCTGGACGGAGCCGATTGCGGAGGTGCTGAAGAACCTCGGCTCGGTACACTCCTGGGTCGTGCACGGCTCCGACGGCCTCGACGAGATCACCACCACGGGACCGACGCGCGTCACCGAGCTGAAGGACGGAGCCATCCGCACCTTCGAAGTGCGGCCGCAGGATGCGGGCCTGTCGCCGGCGACCCTGGAAGACCTGAGGGGCGGCGACGCGACCGTCAACGCAGCGGCGATCCGCAACGTGCTCGGCGGTGAGGAAGGCCCGTTCCGCGATATCGTGGTGCTGAATGCGGCCGCGGCCCTCATCGTGGGCGGAAAGGCCACCGATCTGCGCGATGGCGCCGAACGCGCAGCCCGCGCCATCGACGAAGGCGCCGCCTCGCGCGCGCTCGATCAGCTCGTCGCCATCACCAACGAGCCGGCCTGAACATCCAGCGATCCGCTCGATCCCGCGGGCAACATTCGCCGTCCAGGAATAGCTTCGACTTAGCCGCTCGTCCCGCGGTTGGGCTTGTCCGGCGGCTCTTCGACGGGACGCGTCGGCTTGCCGGGCAGGCGCTGCGGCTTCTCCGGATCGCGCGGCGGCGGATCGCCGGCGGGCGGTTGCGGACCCGGTTTCGGACCGGGCTTAGGTCCGGTATCTGGAGCAGGCTCCGGTTTCGGCGGGACCGGATTGCCGGCATCGTGGGATGACTTCTGCGGATCGCCATGCATGGTCGGGAAACGCCGAGCCGGCGCGGCCCGTTCCAGCCCGGCTTCCAGGCGTTCAGCGTTCAGCGTTCAGCGTTCAGCTCAATCCACCAGATCGAACGCGGCGGCGAGATCCTGCGCACCGGGGAGCTTCCGCTCCGCCTCCATCTTGGCGTCGGTCGCGGCAATGAGCTTGGCAACCGTATTGTTGCGCGCCGCCACGGGGTTGCGCTCATACCCGCCGCGCTGGAAGAAGTTGGAGGTCGGCACCTTCTCGCGCAGGGTGCGCGGCATCACGAGCATGTCGTAGCCGTTGCCATCGCCGGTCAGGTTCATCATCTCCAGCTCCGCGGCGGTGAGCGGCGGGCGATAGCCCTTGCGCTTGGCGAAATCGACCGAGTTCGTCAGCTTGCGCGTCTGCAGCATCGGCCCGATGTCGATGTCGAGGTTGAGCGCGTGCACGCCGATGCCCTTCGGCGTCACCGCGAGCCTGCCATGGGCATTCCAGTCGTTGGGCACGGTGCGCGCGAACGCGACCATCTTCTTGAGCTTGGCGATCTTGTCCTGCAAGGCTTGCGCGCGCACCTCGTCGGCGCCCTCCAGCTTTGCCTTCAGCTCGGCGATGAACTCGTCGCCTGCTTCCGCGAGCAGGCTCACCGTGTTCGTCGTGAGGAGCTGATTGTAGCCCAGCGCCGTCGAGATGACCTTCGCCTTCGGGTCGAACTCGCGCCCGGCCTGAATGTCATAGTTGCCGTTCCCGCCCGCTTCGAAGCCGTAGATCTTCACGCACACGTTGCGTTCGAGGCCCTTTGCGGCGGCAACGCGCGCATACGCTCGCTTGAACGCGATCTCATCGGGCGGGAACTCAGGGATAAAATCAAACTCGCTCTTCGCTGCGGCGAGAAACTCCGGCACGTCGGGGATCTCACTCTTAGCCTTGGGCGCGAGCGGATTTTCCGGCTTCGGTGGTCCGGTATAGACGGGCGGCTGGGTCATCACATAGTCGGCGGTCGTGAGTGTCATCCCGTTCGCCATCTTCGTCCGGCGGCGCGAGCGCTTTTCGGTCACCGCCTGCCAGTAGGGCGCCGCAATCTTCTCGTACGCCTCCCAAGCTTTGTTGTGGGCCGCGAGCTGCTTGCGGTAGTCGTCGAGGTGCGCCTTCATCGGCACGGATTCGCCGTTGCCGCCGGGCATTGCATCCACGGCCCTGGCGTTCACGGGCACGAGTGCCAGGAGGGCGCAGGAGAATGTTGCGGCCACGGCAAAGCGGCACGTGACGCTGAGGGGCGAATAAAGCATTTGGCCTCCATCGGACCGGCGGCTGCACGCGCCGTCGGGATACGAAGTTGGGCGTTTGTCGGATTTCATTGCGGCAGGGGCAGGGTAAGACGGTCTAAAAAGGTGTAAAAGCCCACCGCGCGCCATTGCCGCCCCACATGCTTAATTGCGCAAAAACGGGAGCATTTCCATCGTGGCCGAGAGTATCGAGCTGACCGATATCGTCTTACGAATCATCGGCGCTTTTTATGCGTTCGCTGGCTTTCTGGCAACGCGTGCCGGGATTACCTCGCACTTTCTCGATAGAGCGATCGCCGCGATCTCGATGGAAAAGACGAGCCCGCACGAGAGCGCGCAAACCGCATGGCTCATTGCGGGCGCGGCCATCGTCTACGCCAGCGGCGTGCTCCTTCTTGCCGGTCTCGAAGCGGCTGTGTTCGCGTTCGCCCTGTCCGCGCTGGCGCAGGCCGCTTACATCTCCTACATCGCACCGCGCTATTTCGACGTCGAGGATCCGCCCGGTGCGCGAGGCCGGCGCCAGACCACCAACGCTTTTGTCGTCTATGCCGCGGCGACCGCTTTTGTAGTCTGGGCGGCGTGGCGTGGCCGGCTAACGCCCTTCGCCGATGCATCGCAAACGGAGTTGATTGCCGTCGCATGCGCGCTGCTTCTCTACATTGGCTATCTGCTGCGCTCGCTGCTGCGGACACCTCGGGCCCCTTCGACAAGCGCGTTTGCCGCCTTCGGCACCGATGGCCCGGCGCTCCCGGCGCACGAGTCGCAACGCATCAAAGTCATGGCCGACTACGGTTGCGACCCGCTGTGGGCGCTCGACGAGGAACGGTACGGCTGCTTCTCGCCTGACCTGATCGAGATTTCGGAAGGGTTACGTGCCGATCTGAAAGCCTGGGCGCAGGCCTATGACCGGTCGATCGACACGGCCGATCCCGCCACCAACATTTGGACCGACGCGCAGTATGCCGAGCACGAACGCAAGGGCCGTCAGCTTGCCCTGCGCCTCAAGTACGAGCGGCCGGACCTGATGGTCTATGTGCTCGAAGGGGAGATCGGCGTCGTCGAGGTTCATGCCGGTGAACCGGCTCCGGGCGGTATCTAGGCGGTATGCCGCGCATGCGCCCGCTGCCAGCGCGCGCGCAGCATCGGCGCGATCTGCCAGGCGATGAATGGCGTGATCGCAAAGCTGACAATCACCACCGCGGGCATCCAGAAAAAGAGATCGTGCTGAAAGGCGGGAATCGAGAGCACCGCGATGGCGCCGATGCCGAAGAGCACCGCATTCACCATCATGCCGACAAGGATGGAAATGTAAGCGCGCGTTGACATGGAGAACCCCAACGGTTGCTACCTGTTGCCGGATCAACGCCCCCTGTCCTTAGCGGTTCCCCTGACCTCGCCTTGCTATCCTGAAGCCCGGCGCAACATCGCGGCGTCCCGCGCGCGCCGGCCGCCCACGACAGGCGACAGCCCCTCGCTTGACCCGCCCCTGGGCTCCGGGTAGCAACCGTCTATCCCGCGGCGTACCCTTGATCCCATGGCTGACATCCTCGAAAAAATCACGCGCTATAAGCTGGAAGAGGTTGCCCGCGCCAAGGCCGCCGCGCCCCTGCGCGTCATCGCCGAGCTGGCCCGCAGCGCTCCGCGCGTGCGGCCCTTCGCCGATGCGTTGGCCGCCAAGCACTCGACCGGGGCGCCCGCGCTCATCGCGGAGATCAAGAAGGCGAGCCCTTCGAAGGGGCTCATCCGCGCCGACTTCGATCCCCCCGCGCTTGCCAAAGCCTACGAGGCTGGCGGCGCCGCTTGTCTTTCGATCCTCACCGACACGCCGTCATTTCAGGGTGCACCCGAATATCTCACGCAAGCGCGCGCAGCCGTTTCCCTCCCCGTGCTGCGCAAGGACTTCATGCTCGACACCTATCAGGTCGCCGAAGCACGCGCCTGGGGCGCCGACTGCATCCTCATCATCCTCGCCCAGGTGGACGATGTCACCGCGCACGACCTTGCGCGCGCGGCGAAGGATTGGGGCATGGATGCCATCGCAGAGGTCCACGACGACGCCGAACTCGACCGTGCGCTGGACCTCGACTGCCGCATCATCGGCATCAACAATCGCAACCTGAAGACGTTCGACGTCACACTGACGACAACGGAGCGGCTGGCGCCGCGCGTGCCGAAGGATCGCATCGTCGTCGGCGAAAGCGGCATCTTCACACCGGCCGACATCTCCCGTCTCAAACGCGTGGGTGTCGAGACGTTCCTCGTCGGCGAAAGCCTCATGCGCCAGACCGACGTGACCGCCGCGACGCGAGCCCTGCTCTCACCCGAGCCCGTGCCATGAGCGCGCCGCGCGAATCCGGGGTGCGCCACCGTGGCTAAGCTCTCGCACATCGACGAGAAGGGCGAGGCGCGCATGGTCGACGTCTCCGAGAAGCCGGCGACGGCGCGCACCGCCACCGCCACCGGCTTCATCGCCATGGCACCGGCGACGCTCGCGCTGCTGCAGTCCGGCAAGGCGCCCAAGGGCGACGTGCTCGCGACCGCGCGCATCGCCGGCATCATGGCCGCCAAGCGCACGCACGAGCTGATCCCGCTGTGCCATCCGCTCAATCTATCCAAGGTCGTCGTGAACCTCGAGCCGAGCGAAAACCCGGTCGGCGTTCGCATCACCGCCGAGGTGAAAACGACGGGACCCACGGGCGTCGAGATGGAGGCCCTGACGGCCGTGTCCGTCGCCTGCCTCACGCTCTACGACATGCTGAAGGCCGTCGACCGCGCAATGCGCATCGAGGCGGTCCACCTCGTGCACAAGGCCGGTGGCCGCTCCGGCGACTATCACGCGCCGGAGAACCAATGAGATGTCCCTACTTCCGGTCGACGACGCACTAAAGCGCATCCTCGACGGCGTCGAGCCGCTCGCGCACGAGCGCGTCGATCTTCTCGCGGCGGCGGGCCGCGTGCTCGCCTCCGACGTCATCGCCCAGCTGACGCAGCCGCCGTTCAACGCTTCCGCCATGGATGGCTATGCCGTGCGCGCGGAAGACACCGCGCCGATCCCCGCCGAGCTGACGGTCATCGGGGAGGCGAGCGCGGGCGGGCCGTTCGACGGCGGTGTCGGCCCCCGCCAGGCGGTGCGCATATTCACCGGCGGAAGCGTGCCCGCCGGCGCCGATGCCGTCGTCATCCAGGAAGATACCGAGCGCAACGGCGCCCGTCTCACCGTCAAGGAAGCGGCAAGGCCGGAATCCAACATCCGCCGCGCGGGTAGCGACTTCCGCAGCGGCGAAACGCTGCTGCATGCGGGGCGTCTGCTCGATGCCTCGGCCATCACGCTTGCGGCTGCGGGCGGGCACGCGGAGCTCAAGGTGCGCCGGCGTCCGCGCGTGGCGATCCTCGCCACGGGCGATGAGCTGGTAGAGCCCGGTTCTGAGCTGCGCCCCGGCCAGATCATCTCCTCCAATCCCTACGGCCTCGCCGCCCTCGTGCGCGCATTCGGCGGCGAGCCTCGCCTCCTCGGAATCGCCGGTGATACCCTGGCCGACCTCCAGGCCAAGCTCGACCTCAGCGGGGACGCGGACGTGCTGGTCACCATCGGGGGCGCCTCGGTGGGCGACCGCGATCTCGTCAAGCCGGCGCTCGAAGCCCGGGGCATGGCTCTCGATTTTTGGAAAGTCGCCATGCGTCCCGGCAAGCCGATGCTGTTCGGTCGGCTCGACACGGGACGGGTGCTGGGCCTGCCGGGCAACCCGCTCTCCTGCCTCATCACCGCGCGGATTTTCCTCGTTCCGCTTCTCTTCGCCTTGCAGGGCCGCACCGATAACCCATTGGAAGAACAGGCCGCCGTGCTCGGTGCCGACATCGATGCCAACGGCTCGCGACAGCATTATATGCGCGCGCGCCTCCAACCGGTCGCGGGTGCCCTGCCCCGCGCCATGGCGCTCGCCTCTCAGGATAGCGCGCACATCAGCGCGCTCGCCGGCGCCGATGCGCTCATCGTGCGTCCGCCCTGTGCTTCCGCTGCAAAGGCCGGCGACATCGCGCGTGTTCTCCCCCTCGACTTCTAAAAGGCCGGAAATACAACACCCTCTTGCGGAACGCTTTAGGAACGACTAGGGTACGTTCATGCTTTGTCCAGACAACTGGACGGCGCCGACGCACGGGAGGCTCGATGCTCACCGAGAAACAAAAAGAGCTGCTGCTCTTCATCCATGAGCGCATGCAGGAAAAAGGCGTGCCGCCATCGTTCGATGAGATGAAGGATGCGCTGGATCTGAAATCAAAGTCCGGCATTCACCGGCTCATCACCGCCCTCGTCGAGCGCGGCTTCATCCGCCGCCTGCCCCACCGGGCCCGCGCCATCGAAGTCATCCGCCTTCCCGAGAACCAGAGCGCCCCGGCCGCGGTGGCCCGCCGCTCCGGCCTCAGCGTCATCGAGGGCAGCCGAAGTCGCGATCTTTCGCCGCCACCATCGACCGTCGTCGACAGCCGCACCGTATCCGTGCCGGTCATGGGCCGTATTGCCGCCGGTACGCCCATCAGCGCCATCCAGAACCATAGTCACGACATCGCCTGTCCGCCCGATCTCCTCACCAACGGCGAGCATTTCGCGCTCGAGGTGAAGGGCGATTCGATGATCGAGGCGGGCATCCTCGACGGTGATATCGTCGTCATCCGGCGCTGCGACACCGCCGAGAACGGCGACATCGTCGTGGCGCTCGTCGATTCGGAGGAAGCGACGCTGAAGCGGTTGCGCAAGAAGGGTACGACCATCGCCCTCGAAGCCGCCAACCCGGAATTCAAGACACGCATCTTCGGCCCCGATCAGGTCGACATCCAGGGCCGCCTCGTCGGCCTGATGCGCCGCTACTGATCCGTCCGCTCCTGATCTGATCGGTCACGGGCCTCGCGCAGGTTTTCCCCGGTGCGCGGGCGCGACTGCTGCGGCGGCATCGACCATGGCCGGGCGCCTCGCACGCTGGCCACCGTCTCGACGTGGATCTTGCCGTCGGGATCGATGTAGATCGCATGGGCGCCCTGGCGGCGCGCCGCGAAGAAATCGACAACCGCCTTCGGCCCGGCGCAATCGCGCGGACTGACGAGCGCCGATACGAGGATGCCGGCGCGCCGGCAATCCTCCGCAAAAGCCGCCGGATGGCGCACGACGGCGAGTGGGATACCGCCGGCCGTCGCGGCGCAGCCGACCCCGTCACAGTTGAATACCGCGCCCCGGACGGCCGTCTCGACGGCACTGCGCCAGCCGTCATGCTCCACCCAGCGCTGCAGCTCGAACGAAGTCCGGCTCGCGCCAATCGCGGACAGCTCGCCACTCGCACCGCGTACGGCCACGAGCGCGCCGTCGCGGCCAACCAGCAGATCGGGCATACGCAGCGTCGGCGCCAGCGCGATGCCGACGATGATCACCGCGAGCCCCGCAAGCCGCCACCGGGTCTCCCACAGCACCAGCCACAGCCCACCTGCGACCATCAGAAGGAACGCGGCCGTGGGCATCGCGGGCACGTTGATCACCGCGCCGGGCAGCTCCGCCACGCGCAAAGCGATCCACACCATCGCATCGATGCCCCAGCCCATCACATAAAGCGGGACCACCTCGAGACCCAGTGGCATCGCGACGAGCGCCGCCAGCGCCGCCGGCATCACGACGATATCGCACACGGGAAGCGCGACGAGGTTGGCAAGCACGGCGTACTGCTGGCTCTGGTGGAAGTGGTAGGCGGAGAATGGCGCAACAGCCGCGCTGGCGATGAGCGTCGAGAGCACGATGCCACCGAAGAAAATCACAACTCGCATTCCCGGCAGCTGCATGGCCGCGAGCCAGGCTGGGCGCATCCTCAGCGCCTCGTAGATGCTCACGAGTGCGAGCACGGCCGCAAAGGACATCTGAAATCCGACGTCCAACAGGCTCTCCGGATAAAGAACCAGGATGATCGCGGCGGTGAGCACGACATTGCGGAGCGCAAGGGCCGGACGGTCGAGCAGCACAGCGAAGAACATGATCGCCACCATGATCGCCGAACGGACGGTTGCGAACGCGCCACCCGAAATCAGCAGGTAGCAGAGCGCCCCGACCATCGCCGCAACGGCAGCCCATTTCTTGATCGGATAACGCAGCGCGATTTGAGGAAAGAGCGCGAGCAGGAAGCGCACGCTGAAGAACACGGCACCCGCCATAATCGCCATGTGAAGACCGGAGATCGACAGGATATGGACGATGCCGGAATCGCGGAACGCATTGTTCGTCGCCTCGGAAATGCCGCCGCGTTCGCCGGTGATCAAGGCCGTGGCGATGGCGCCCCGCTCGCCAGGGAGCGCGGCAGCTATCCGCGCGCCGATCTCCTGGCGCACGCGCTCCACCCGCGCCCACAGTCTCAGATCGAGCGGCGGCAGCGCCTGTGCCGCTTCCTCGATCTGCGGACGGGACAGCGAGTAGCCCACCGCACCAAGGCTGCGGAACCAAGCCTGACGGCCGAAGTCATAGTCGCCCGGAAGAGCGGGCGCCGACGGTGGCATGAGTGTCGCGCGCAGCCGCACGAAGGATCCGGACGCAAGATCGGGCACGGCACGCACGGTCGTGATGCGGACACGCTCGGGCGTTGCATCGGTGGCGAGCGCGCCGATCGAAGCCACGCGCAGCGTCAGCCGCTGGCCACGCTGCGCGCGCGGCTCCACCAGCTCCACCCAGCCGCGCACGTCGGCGGCACTGAGCTGCTTGGTGAGAACCGGCGCGCGCACAAACTCGACGCGCAGCTTTGCGAGTGCAAAGCCCAGGGTCACGGCCAGGGAGGCGGCGATCAATATCCCGGCAAGAATGGAGTTGGGTCTGCCGACGGCAGCCCGCCAGGCAAGCATGGCAGCGACAGGTGCCACCGCTGCGACTGTGTGGGGCTCAGAAGGCAGCGCGAAATAGAGCCCGATACCGCAGCCGATCAGCACCGGCAGCCAGTAGAACCAGCGCTCCTGCTCCGCCTCGAGCCGGCGCAGAACCGCGGCGACTACGCCGCCGCCTCCCGCGCTGGCCACCATCTGCATCACAACTTCCCCAGCGCCCCTTACCTGCTCCGTCCAAGCATGCTACATCGCTTAAAAGCACCCCGCATCCCAACGGCAATCGATAAAAAGATGACCGAGACGACACGCAGCGCGCGGGCGCCGATCGTGCGCTTTGCCCCATCCCCCACCGGATACCTCCACATCGGCGGGGCCCGAACGGCCCTGTTCAACTGGCTCTATGCCCGCGGCCGCGGCGGCAAGATGCTGCTGCGCATCGAGGATACGGATCGCGAGCGCAACAATCCCGCCGCCGTTTCCGCCATTCTCGATGGCCTGAAATGGCTGGAGCTGGAGTGGGACGGGGACGCGGTTTCCCAGTTCGCCCGCGCCCAGCGGCACCGTCAGGTGGCGGAAGAGCTGCTGGCCAACGGCCACGCCTACCGCTGCTGGCTGACGCCCGCCGAGCTCGACCGCATGCGCGAGGAAGCGCAGGCCGAAAAGCGCCCGCTGACGATCCGCTCCCCTTGGCGCGACCGCAACCCCGCCGAGGCGCCCGCGGATGCACCCTACGCGATCCGTCTCAAGGCCCCGCGCGAGGGCGAGACCGTTGTCGACGATCTCGTGCAGGGCCGCGTCGTCTTCGCCAACAAGGAGCTGGACGACCTCATCATTCTGCGCTCCGACGGCAACCCGACGTATAATCTCGCCGTCGTCGTCGACGATCACGACATGCACATCACGCACGTCATCCGCGGCGTCGATCATCTGACGAACGCCGCGCGCCAGACGCAGATCTACGAGGCGATGGGCTGGGAAGTGCCGAGGTTCGCGCACGTGCCGCTGATCCACGGACCAGACGGCGCCAAGCTTTCAAAGCGCCACGGCGCGCTCGGCGTCGAGGCCTACAAGGAGATGGGCTACCTGCCCGCCGCGCTGCGGAACTATCTCGTGCGCCTCGGCTGGAGCCACGGCAACGACGAGATCATGTCGACCTCGCAGATGCTCGACTGGTTCGACCTCAAGGACATCAACCGTTCGGCTGCCCGCTTCGATTTTGCCAAGCTGGAAGATCTCAACGGCCATTATATCCGCAACGCGTCGGATCAGGAGCTGCTGCAGCGCATCGAGGATTTGCTCCCTTATATTCCCGAAGGGAACGCTATCGCCGAGCGCCTCGATGCCAACATGCGCGCCAAGCTTCTCATCGCCATGCCTGGACTGAAAGAGCGCGCGAAGACACTCATCGAGCTGATCCACGGCGCAGCGTTCCTCTTCGCCGACCGGCCGCTGCCGCTCGATGAGAAGGCGCAAAAACTCCTCGACGCGGATGGCAAGCGCCATCTCTCCGAGTTGCTGCCGCGCCTCGAGGAAGCACCCCGCTGGTCGGCCGCGGCTCTGGAGGAAATCGTACGCGGCTATGCGGAGGCAACCGGCTCGAAGCTCGGCAAAGTCGCCCAGCCGCTGCGCGCGGCGCTGACGGGCAAGGCCGTGTCGCCGCCTGTCTTCGACGTTCTTGCCGTGCTGGGACGGGATGAAGCGCTGCCGCGGATCCGCGATGCCGTGGGCGCCTGAAAGTCATGGCGCGGGCGCATAGCGCCCCACGTGACAGAAAGGCGGCGGGCCGTCCTGACGACCGCCTGCTTTCGCCGTACCCCTTCGGCGTGACGAACGTCAGCCTATTCCGACCGGTCGCGCTCACCGCGGCTCGGCGCCGTCGCACGAGCCGATGGAAAAATCTGCTTAATTCCATCCCGCAATGCGGAACCAGGGGCGGAGATCGCCGTTCACTCAGGTTACGCTGGAATATGCAGCCTACGCAGAAACTCGCATCGGCAAGGGCTGAAACGCAAATTTTGCAAATAGCATTGCGCCCAAACCGGTCTCGCGGCAATGTATGTTGCGCTGCAAAAGTAATGTAATAAGGCGTAGCGTGGGGAAGGGCAGCAGCCGCTGCCAAAGTCGAACCGGCCGCAGCGTATGTCAGGGGACTACTGACCAGAATTCGTCAGAGCGCGCGGCCGACCGCAAACTTTTCACTGCCGGTACTACAGGAAACTCCGCCATGAATGTTCACGACAAAGGGCCCGCCGACGAAGTCGCAGCCGAACTGACGCTCGGGAACAAATCGACGAAGTTGCCCGTACGAAGCGGCACGTTCGGGCCGGACGTCATCGACGTCGGCAAGCTTTATCGCGACACCGGTTGCTTCACGTACGATCCCGGCTTCACCTCGACAGCCAACTGCATGTCGCGCATCACCTACATCGACGGCGATGCCGGCGTGCTGCTCTATCGGGGCTATCCGATCGATCAGCTCGCCGAACAGTCGACCTTCCTAGAGGTCTGCTATCTGCTGCTGCACGGCGAGCTGCCGACCAAAGAGCAGTACGATGGCTTCCGCACCACCATCATGCGGCACACGATGCTGCACGAGCAGATGACGCGCTTCTTCACCGGCTTCCGGCGCGACGCACATCCGATGGCGGTCATGGTGGGCACGGTCGGCGCGCTGTCGTCGTTCTACCACGACTCCACCGACATCAACGATCCGATGCAGCGTGCAATCGCTTCCCATCGCATGATCGGCAAGATGCCGACGATCGCGTCGATGGCCTACAAATATTCGATCGGCCAGCCCTTCATCTATCCGCGCAACGACCTCGACTTCACCACCAACTTCCTGCAGATGTGCTTCGCCATTCCGTGCGAGCCGTATGTGGCGAATCCGGTGCTGACGCGCGCGCTCGATCGCATTTTCATCCTGCACGCCGACCACGAGCAGAACGCTTCGACGTCCACGGTGCGCCTCGCGGGCTCCTCGGGCGCCAACCCGTTCGCGTGCATCGCCGCAGGCATCGCCTGCCTGTGGGGACCCGCACATGGCGGCGCCAACGAAGCGGCGCTCAACATGCTCACCGAGATCGGGAGCGTCGACCGCATCCCCGAGTTCATCGCCAAGGCCAAGGACAAGAACTCGGGCTTCCGCCTGATGGGCTTCGGTCACCGCGTCTACAAGAACTACGATCCGCGCGCGAAGGTGATGCAGAAGACCTGCCACGAGGTCCTGGACGCGCTCGGCATCCGGAACGATCCCCTGCTGAAGGTGGCGTTGGAGCTGGAGCGCATTGCGCTGCAGGACGATTACTTCATCGAGAAGAAGCTCTATCCCAATATCGACTTCTACTCGGGCATCACGTTGCGCGCGCTCGGCTTCCCCGTGTCGATGTTCACGGTGCTGTTCGCCATCGCCCGCACCGTCGGCTGGATCGCGCAGTGGAAGGAAATGATCGAGGATCCGGAGCAGCGCATCGGCCGTCCGCGCCAGCTCTACATGGGCGAGCCGGAGCGCGCCTACGTGCCGATCAGCGAACGGAGCTGAGCGGGCGGTCAGCGGACGATCCCTTGCATAGATCAATAAGACGTTCGGACACTGCGACCGGCCGGCGGAACAATCCGCCGGCCGTTCCCGTTTGCGGAGCCTGCATGTGAGAGTCTTCGCACCCTACCTCGAGCGTTGGAACCTCGTCGTCGAAGGCACGCCGATCGCGCGCCGCTCGAGCCGGCTGCTCCCCGTGCGCTACCGCGGCCAGGCGGCAATGCTGCGCGTGTCGACGCCGGAGGAGGAGCGTAGCGGCACCGCTCTCATGCGGTGGTGGGACGGCAGCGGCGCTGCCCGCGTGCTGGAGCACGACGATGGCGCCTTGCTCATGGAGCGCGCCGAAGGAATGCGTTGCCTCGCGACCATGGCGCGCAACGGGGAGGATGATGCGGCGTGCGGCATCCTCTGCGATACGGCGCTAAAACTGCACGCGCCGCGTTCAGCGCCGCCACCGCGCGATCTCGAGCCGCTCGACGTTCGCTTTTCTGCGCTGTGGCCAGCTTCCGGCCGCTATGGCGGCACGATGCGCCGTTGCGCCGAGACGGCACGCCTTCTGCTGGCCCATCCGGAAGCACCAATTCCACTGCACGGCGACCTGCACCACGGCAACATCCTCGACTTCGGCTCCCGCGGATGGCTGGCGATCGACGCCGTGGGCGTCCTGGGCGAGCGCGGTTTCGACTACGCCAACATATTCTCCAATCCCGATCTCGACGAGCCGACGCCTCCCGTTGCCACGCGACCCGACCGTTTCGCGCGGCGGCTCTCAATCGTCACGCAGACTGCACGCATCGAACGGGAGCGCATGGTGCAATGGATCATTGCCTGGAGCGGACTGTCGGCCGCCTGGTTCCTCGGCGACGGAGAGCAACAGGGCGCCGAGATAGACCTCGCCATCGCCCAACTCGCACTCGCGGCGCTTGACGGATAGCCTGCGTGCTCAATCCACGCGGCGGCCGCGCGTTGCATAATCGAGGACGATCTCCGCCGCTGCATCGCTCGGCGTTCCATGCTCAAGCTGCATGCGGTGCGGAACCCGCGCGAGGGCGGCAAGCTGTGCGCGGCTCTCGGGTGTATCGCGCAGCAGCGGCTCGAGGGCGTTTGCGAGATTTTCCGGCGTGCATTCCTCCTGCAGGTATTCGGGGAATGCGTTTTCCTCCAGCACCAGATTGGCAAGCACCACCGACGGCACCTTGAGCAGGAAGCGAAGACGCGCGGCGACCGCGTCGACCTTGTAGGCGACGACCATCGGCGTGCCGGCGAGCGCCAGCTCCAGCGTCACGGTCCCCGACGCGGCAAGCGCCGCATGGGCCAGCTTGAACGCGCGGAATTTATCGTCGTCGCCCTCGACGATGTGCGCCTTCTCGCTCCATGAACCCATGCCCTCCTCGACCATCCCGCGCACATGCGCCACGGCAGGGATGATCACCTGTGGATAGAGCCGGCGAGCCCGCAGAAGCTCGATCGCCGCGCCGAACGGCTGCATCAGCCGCGATACCTCCGACGTCCGGCTTCCCGGCAGCACGACGAGCACCGGGCGCGCGGGGTCGAGTTGCAGGCGGCGTGCAAGCTCGGACGCGTCGAGGTCCTGCATCCAGTCGAGCTTCTCGATCAGCGGATGGCCGACATAGGTGCATGGCGGGCCGCCGAGGCGACCGTGTGCTGCCGGCTCGAAGGGCAGCAATCCCATCACGTGATCGACATAGGGACGCATTTTGCGCGCGCGGCCAGGGCGCCACGCCCATACGCTCGGCGACACGTAATCGATGATCGGGATCGACGGGGCGCGCTTGCGGATGCGCTTGGCGATCGGGTGCGTGAACTCCGGCGCATCGATGATAACGACGGCGTCCGGCTCGGCGGCGACGGCGGCATCGACGGTGCGGTAGACCCGCGAGAGAATGCGCGGCAGGCGCGGCAGGATCGACAGCGGCCCCATCACGGCGACGTCCGACAGCGGAAACTGCGAGGCAAGTCCCGCGTGCTCCATCTGCTCGCCGCCGACACCGAGATAATGGATGCGGCCTTTGCACAGCGCCGTGAGCGCCGTCATCAGCTTGCCGCCGAGCGCATCGCCGGAATGCTCGCCAGCCACGAGAAAGATGCGCAGATCGTCCCGCCCGGCGGCCGGTCCGCCGCGGCCCATCCGGCCCGAGGTGTGAGGCCGCGCCGCCGCCGCGCGATCAGTCAAGCTCATGGTGCAACTCCGCGATGCCCATTGTCGGCCGCCTCGCCATTCCCCGCCAGCACGAAAAGCCCGTGGCGCGCTGCGTCCTTCGCATGGGGTTCAACGCTCTCGGCTGTCACACTCACGAGCGCGACCCCGGCGAGATTTGCAGCCGCCGCGGCGTCGATGATGCCACCGACCGTGTCGGCCGGCGAAACGGCTATGACCGCCACCGCGGAGCGATGGCCCCGTGCGCGACGACCCCATTGGCGCAGCCGACTTGCGCGGGCGATCAAACCATCGGCACCCTCTCCGCATTCGACGGCGAGCACGTGCCCACGGTCGACAACCGCACCGGCGCTTTCATAGAAGGGCCGCAACGCCGCGAGCACCGCGGCACCCTTTTGGGCATCGGCCCGCTGTTGCGCGCTAGCCTTGTGATTGCCGACCTCTGTAAACGGAACGGCAACGGGAGGAGCATCGGTTGCCCGTGCTCCGCTGGTACCGTCCGCGGCTCCAGCGACGAAGATACCAGCGCTATCTGCACGGCGGATCATCTCCGGCCGCTCGAGTGCGATAGCGCCGCCGGCGAGCACGGCAATGCCGCGCAGGTGCGCCTCGACGGCGCGCGTCACCGTATCGGGCCCGATGGTGGGCAGATCGACACGCATCTCCTGACGCGGCTTCGGGCGTTTGATGAGCACACCGCGCCGCTGTGCACCGGGTTCGTCTTTGCACGGTGCCGCCGCCCCATGCCCCGATGCGCGGCGCTCTATCAAACGCCTCAGCATCGCGTCGGTGTTCTCTGCGCCTTCGATCACCTCGATACGCCCATCCGCCACCACGACCGCCTGACCGATGTCGAACGGACCCAACGCGCGCACCACCTCGAAGCCAAGGGCGATGTCCCGCATATCGTTCGCCGTTGCACGCAGTGCGCCCACGGGCCCCTCGCCCACGGTGAGCGACGGCATCACCGCCACTGGCGAGACCACGTTAAATCCCTTCTCCTCGAAGAAGCGGACGATACGGCTCAAAAGGTTGTCGTCACCCGCCGAGCGCAGGATGCGAAATATCGCCGGCAGATTGAGAAGAGCCCCCAGGTCGGGCTTGAGTGAAGAAATATCCGGCCGGCGTACCGCCCCGACGATGACGAGATCGGTAACGCCCGCGCGCCGCAAAGCACGCAGCATACCGCCGATCTGCGCCCAGCCCACGCGCGTCAACGGAAAGTCGCTGAGATCACGATCTTCCTCGCTGGCGATCGACACGATATGCAGCGCGCCGCCGCCTGTACGGACATGCTCGGCGATTTCACGCGGCAGACTGCCGGCGCCCGCCAGGATGCCGACGACGCGCGGCGCGGGCGACATGCGATCAGTCCCCGGAGGTGTCTTTCGGCGTGCACAGGCTGCGCTTGCCGCCGGCACGGATGAAGGCGATGATCTCTTCCACGATCGGCTGTCCCCCGAACTCCTTGGCGACATCCTCGGTGCGCTCGGCGAGCGTTCCCTCCGCCGCAAAGAGCGCGCGATAGGCGCGGCGCAGATTGTGGATGTCCTCCCGCGAGAAACCGCGCCGCTGCAGGCCGACGATGTTGAGGCCCGAAAGGTGCGCGCGGTTGCCGAGCGCCATGCCGTAGGGAATGAGATCGTTCTCGAGCCCCGACATGCCGCCGAGGAACGCGTGCGCGCCGACACGCGCGAACTGAATCACCGCGGCCCCGCCGCCGAGGATCGCGAAGTCCCCCACGATGCAGTGCCCTGCGAGCATGACGTTGTTGGAGAACACGACGTTGTTGCCCACGTGGCAGTCGTGACCCACATGCGAGTTGGCGAGAAACGCACAGCGGTCGCCGATGGTGGTGGAGAGCCCGCCGCCTTCCGTTCCGGGGTTGAGCGTCACGCCCTCCCGGATCATGCAGTCGGCGCCGATCGTCAGCGTCGAAGGCTCGCCACGATACTTGAGATCCTGCGGCTGATGGCCGATGGAGGCGAACGGAAAGATGCGCGTACGCGGGCCGACGTGCGTGCGGCCCGTCACGACGACGTGGCTCATCAGCTCCACGCCCTCGTCCAGCGTTACCTCCGGACCGATCACGCAGTACGGACCGATCTTCACACCGGCGCCGAGCTTAGCCCCGGATTCGATCACCGCCGTCGGGTGCGCGACCGCATCATCCATGCTTACCTGCCGCAAAGGCGCGCGCTTCAGCGGTGTCGGCGAGCATGGCGCTGACCTCCGCCTCGGCGACCGTCTTTCCGTCGACCTTGGCTTCGCCAAAGAACCGCCAGACACGCCCGCGATTACGGATCTTCTTCACGTGGTAGTGGATCTGATCGCCCGGCAGCACGGGTTTGCGGAACTTCGCGCGATCGATGCCCATGAAGTAGACGAGCTCGGCGACGTAGTCCTCGCCGAGGCTGTGTACGCACAGCGCTCCGGCGGTCTGCGCAAGCCCCTCGATGATGAGCACGCCCGGCATCACCGGATACTGCGGAAAGTGGCCCTGGAAGAAGGGCTCGTTGATGGTGACGTTCTTGACACCGACGCAGCTCTTATCGCCGTCCATGTCGTAGATGCGATCCAGCATCAGAAATGGATAGCGGTGTGGCAGCAGCTTCAGCACCCGGATGATATCGGCTGTGGCGAGCGCTGTCGTCGCCGTGGAGTCAGTCATATCGTTCATTCTCTTCGACCTCATACTGCAGCGCCGCGCCGCGCATGGCTTCGCTTCAGCTACGCTTCACCGCCACTTTTGTCACCGCGCCGGCCCAGACGGGAAATGAGCGCCAGCTCGCGCGCCCACTGGGTCAGCGGTTTAGCCGGCGTACCGCCGACCTTCGCCCCCGCGGGCACATCCTTGGCGGGATGGCTCGCCCCGGCGACCTGAGCCCCCGAACCGATCTTGATATGGCCGACGGTGCCCGACTGGCCGCCCATGACGACGAAATCCCCCAGCTCCGTGGAGCCGGAGATGCCGACATGGGCCACAATCACGCAATGGCGCCCGACGACGACGTTGTGCCCGATCTGCACGAGATTATCAATTTTCGTGCCTTCCCCGATGAGGGTGTCCTTAAGAGCCCCCCTATCGATCGTTGTATTGGCCCCTATTTCCACGTCGTCCTGGATCACCACGCGGCCGATCTGCGGCACCTTGAAATGCCCCGAGGGGCCCATGGCAAAACCGAAGCCGTCCTGACCGATGCGCACACCGCCGTGGATGATCACCCGGTCGCCGATGAGGGCGTGGAGGATGCTTGCGGACGGACCGATATAGCCGTCCCGGCCAATGCAGACGCGGTATCCGATCACCGCGCCCGCGGCTATTCGCGTGCCCCGGCCGATGCGCGCCTCCGGCCCGACGACTGCGCCGGGCTCGACGATGACCCCCTCCTCCAATTCCGCCGTCGGGTGGACAGGTCGATCACCAGGAGCCGCATCCGTGGATACCTGGGAGAACCGGGAGGCGGGATAGAACAGCATCAGGGCTTGCGCAAAGCCACGGTACGGGTCGGCCGTGAGGAGCTTGCAGGTGGTCTCGGGGACACGGTCGGCGAGCGCGGGGAGCACAAGGCAGGCACCCGCCCGGGTCCCTTTCAGCCGATCGGCATATTTGCGGTTGTTGAAGAAGGAGATGTCGCGCGGACCGGCATCGGTAAGTGTACGCACATCCTCGATCATCGTGTTGGCCGGTACGCCTGGCGCGAGGTCCGCTCCCGTCGCTTTGGCGATCTCCGCGAGGCTGAACGGTCCGGCCCGCTCGAAGAATCCGGGATGCTCCATGGCGTCATCTGTCAC